>Ga0265298_10000063_pt1 | contig 152015 bp, 225 predicted proteins | sample AusTroGonzalo_MG_3_FD_193486 | JGI IMG/M metagenome (GOLD analysis project Ga0265298, IMG submission 193486) | Bovine rumen microbial communities from tropical cattle in Woodstock, Queensland, Australia - Gonzalo_01 | ecosystem: Host-associated > Mammals > Digestive system > Stomach > Rumen ...
GTCAGAAGATCGGCAATTACACCTATGCAGAACTTGAGGGAAATAAGTCCACTAAGGACAAGAACCTCATCATCAAGAAGATTAATCATCTTGTAACGATGATGAAGAACTACTTTGAGATTAGCGATGACAGTGCTGCATAAGCACTGTTCCTCTAAAAGGAGATAATGAAATGGAACTTCTATATTATATATTCGGAATGTTTATGTTGGCAACCGGAGTCTATGCAACAACTGTAATTGATTCCGACGCTCCTAAAAAAGAAAAGATAGTCGTGTGGGCTATTGTGATTGTTGAACTGATTATTTGTATTTGTTTGTTACTGAATTTATCGTAAGAAAGGGAAATGAGATGGCATTAAGTTTGTTTTGTAAACATGATAACTATGAGGTTATCACCTGGAAGTATGTGAACATCGGAAAGTACGACCAGTATATTGAAGCACGGGTTAAGTGTGATAATTGTGGGAAGATTGTCACAAAGAAAATCGAAGGTGAGAGAGCTGCGGTGTTTGCGGTAATCTATGATGACAAATTTGGACAATAGAAGGGAGATTTTAAAATGGGAACTGCAATTGCGTTTTTTGCTGGGTTATTTATTGGTGGCATTATTGGAATGATTGCGACTGCTCTTTGTGCCGCATCCGGAATGCACAGAGAAGAAGACGAGGTTGGAATTAATGAGATGGCAAGAGATGTCAAAAATAAATAAGACAACTTCGGTGATATATTGTGAAAGTGAAAAAGAAAGTTATGCCGTAAAAGAGATTTATAAAAGTGGTGTACTCACAGTGTATTATCTCGAAAGCAGATGGGGAGTGTTTGACATTCCAAGGGAAAGATTTTTCAAATATAGTGAGTTGCTTGACAGAGATTATAAATTGATATAAGAAAGGATAAAAAATGACAGTATTAGAAGCGATTGACAGAATACAAAAAATACTTGATTATATGGAATCCCTTAATGCTGATGAAGAAGAATTTAAAGACATTGAGGCATTAAGAATGGCAATCAAAGCATTGCAGACGGAGCAGAATGCATATAAGGAAGGTTATGACGCTTGTAAGCGCATCATGGCAAGGGAGAAGAACTTTAACCATTACTGTCCTAATTGCGGTAAGAAGATGGCAGAAAGTGAGGAATAAGGAATGAAAACTTTTGAAGAGGTATTAAATGAAATGGATGATTGGGAAAAAGAATGTTTAATGACCACATCAGAGTTTATAGATTGTATGGAATCGGGATTATTCACACCCTATGATGGAGTTGGAGACATCCACGATGGAAATGATTTCATAACAGATGGATTTGAAGTTAGTATATTTACATTTATTGAAGATAAAATAAAAAACATGAGTGTTGAAGATTTTAAAAAGAAATACCCTTATGTAGCTTGGTATAACAAATAAGGCAGAAAGTGAGGATAAGGAATGACTAACTTAGAAAAACTTAAAGAAATTATTAAAGAGACTTTTGGATGTGATGGAAATTTATCTGATATTATCCATTTAGCAAGGATTATTGGTATAGAAAACAAACAACTTTCTTGCCAAGGTTTTAGATGCCCTTATTTGGACGCTGACCAAGTTGTAAGTGGACAATGTAAAGTTGTTGATTGTAAATATCAACATTTCTGGGAACTTGAATATGATGTGGTTAAAAACTATCCTCTTAAACAAATTTATAAAAAACTAATAGAGCAGGAGGATGGGGAATGACGAGAAGTGAACAGAAGTATCAAAAAGCAATAAAGATGTTTGCAGAAGAATACCGAAAGTCTCAAGCAATGGTATTTGTGCGCAAGCCGATGGCATATGCATTGTACCAAGTCTGGAAGTGGTTTGACGAGAATGAAAAGCCGAGAATTACAGAAAGTGAGGACGAAGAATGACAGTAGCAGAAGTGATTAAAATATTTAATGATTGGGATGGTTATTTTATCGGTCATGGTACAGGTGATGTAACAGAGGCTTTTGACATGGCAATTCGTTCGCTTGAGGCGTGGGAAAAGGTAAAAGAGGAAATTAAAGATAATCGTGATGATTGGATAAAAGGTCTAGACCCAGAATGGCATACATACGATAGGTGTATTGCAATCATCGACAAGCACTTAAGGGGGGTGACGAAATGCAAGTAGTGATTGATATTGACGAGAGGGATTTTAGTCGTGTTGTAAATACGGGAAAAACTTGCGATAATTCTATTTATGTTGCTTTTAAGAATGGCATCGTTCTGCCTTCAGGGCATGGCGATTTGATTGACCGTGACAAAATAGCGTTTGATAATTGGAGCGTGGATGGTCATGTGTGTGTTAACAGGCAAGACATTTTAAATATGCCTGTGATTGTTCCGAGAGAGGGGGTGACGGAATGAAATTCATAGCCTTAGTTGAATACGAATACCCGGTTCTGCACAAGCCGCCCGTCAAGGCTGAGTTGGTGTTGCATGGTGACAGGGTGGAAACGGAGAATGTAAAGATTATTGCCGTGGACAGGAGCAAATCTGGCGTATGGATAACACGCATTGATGACAAGGGGCAATTCCGAGGTTACAAGTGCTCAGAATGCGGATGCAAAAAGACAGGCGATGAGGGCGAGTGGGTCGAGTTGATTGACTACAAATATCAATATTGCCCTAATTGCGGAACATTCATGACGAATGGGGGTGATGCAGAATGATAGAAATAATAATGGGTATTGGTTGTATAGTTGCTGTTTTGATTCTCATGGTGCCGCCGGTTTTGTTTGGATATTTTTTGAACGAAACAATAAATGGTTGCGGTGATGAAGGAACAATGAGATTTGTAACCACTTTGTGTGTGATCGAGTTTGTTACTTTAGCTATTGCGCTAGTATTGTATGTGAAAAATTATATATAAAGGGAGTACCATAAAAATGGCTGAATATCATGTTGGTTGTGGAATTACTGGAATTTTCGCAGGTACATTGAATAAAAACGGAGACAAGTGGATAAACAAATCTGATGTTACAGATGAAGCTTTTAGTGCCGTTGCGCAGTATTGTGTCGAGAATGACGAAGCATTGGAATTTAGTTATAACAAGAAAAGATATAGATTGTCAGTAGAGGAGATAACTGAAAGTTGAACTCATTGAAGAGAATGTTGAGGAAGAATAATGAAAATACAATTCAGCATGTTTAATCATAAGAAGTTTACGCAAAGATAATATTTGCGTATGTTTCAGAAAGGAGAAAAATAAATGGAAATTGTAATTGATATTCCTAAATCAACTTATGAATCGATAAATAAACATGGCTCTATTCAACGCGGAGTAGAATATGAAGATGTAATTATCGGAATTCAAGATGCGATTATTCTACCATATGAGCATGGTGCTTTAATCGATCGTGACGAATTAAGAGATACTTACAGAATGCCAGAAATCAAGACCGCAAAAGTATTAGTGCCATATAAAACACATCTTGCGTCCGACTGTCCTAATTGTGGAAGAAACATACTTGATTATGTAGACGTGAATTGGGAAAAAGAATGTGATGAATATTATAAAATAACCAACTTTCATCCTTATTTTGACGGTGAGTTTTCTGGACATGAGTGGACTGTTGAATGTATCTGCCCATATTGTGATACGGAATTTTCATATATTAACGGAGATGTGTGATATGAATGCAAGACAAAAATGCAAGAAACTGAAAAGTGAAATTAAAAGAATGAAAGATGGCGCACCTAGAATTATTAAAACTTATATGCCACTGCAAAAATATGTTGCGACATCTCCTATTTCCCCAGAATTAGGAGATCATGCAATTGAGTTTGCGAAAAGGTGTGTTATAAGAGAATTAATTCCAATTATAGAAGATTATGTGGAATGGGAAAATGTTGATTACATGAACAACGAGATGCTGATGGGTCGCATTATAATGGTTGGAGAAAGGAAAACGGATTGTGAGCAAGAAATTTAGAAAACCACATCCGTCACCACCTAGATGGATGTGGCTTAACGATTTAGATGACAACTGTTGGAACTGTAAGGATAAAACTGGATGCAGTTCATGTACAAAAATCAAAAGAGGACTTAAATTTCGAGATATCCTGAGTGGACATGATCAAAGAGAAATGCAGAAAGGAAATAATAATGATTAAGATTATCAAACCTAGAGGAATGGGGAAGTCATTAGATTTAATCAAAATTGCGGAAAAATCTAATTCCTATATAATTGTTCCAACAAGAAACCACGCATTAAACCTCATGAAACTTGCGGAAAAACACGGACATAAGATTTTATTTCCTATCACATTCGATGAATACATGAGATACGGGATGAAAGGTTCTTATGTCAAGCGTATTTTGATTGATGATGCAGATATTATATTGCAAATGCTATTCCGTGACGTTGCGGTTGACGCAATAACAATGACGGAAGAACAGGAGTAAAAAATGACAAACAAACAAGAAAGAACTATTAAGTTTATAACAGAAATATTAGATGTTGAATACAATGGAAAAAATGATTATGATGCATGGGCATTTATAAGAGATCATCTGAGTGATGCAAAATTTGCTCAAAGGAAAAAGTCGTGGCAGATTGATGATGATTTAGCTGACGAATATGGTTATGATGCATCGATGTTTTGTTGAATAAATATGAAGTCATGTATTGGGCAAGGCTTTATGACATGCCAGCGATAAAGAATGATAATGGAGAATATAATTATGAAGGCTAAAGTAGAAGAAATAATTGAAGAGCTTAAAACAAGATATCTGACCATGAGTCAATGTCCTGATAAAGAAGAATTGCATAAAGCAAACGAGGCCATTGATATTGCGATCGCAAGCATCATTACATTAAGTAAAGTTAGAAATGCATTATTAAATTGGGCAGACGAAACAGATAACTATTGGGACTGTGTTGAGTTAATCGAGCAAACAATGCAAAAGGAGTTGGAGAATATTGGTACAGTATCACATCATTAAGGAACTACAGGAAACGGTTGCAAATTACAATTCATTAAAGGCTAAAGTTTGGAAAATTGCAGAAAAATGTTCTTATGATTTTCGGGCTGGATACAATCAAAGCATTACTTTTTCAGTTGATGAAAAGAATATCAATGTATCTGATGATTATCAAAATGGTAGTAACGGAGAACACAAATGGGAATACATAACATTTCCAATTGATTGGATTTATTTTTCTGATGATAAATTATACGAAGCAATTAAAGAGAGAAAGGATTGGGGGATAATGAAATGAGTGTTTTAATTCAAGATATGATGAAGATTTTGGAGAGGATAAGAACCGAGATTGAAAATGTAACTCCAAAAGCAAAATTCCAAACAGGAAAAACAAGCGTTGATGTTCAGATGATGATACCACAAGAGAAGGTATTGCAGATTATCGACAAGTACAAGGCAGAAAGCGAGTGCGAGTAAATGAAGATATGCAAAAGAATTGATGATAAATTTACTAATGCAAAAGAAACTGATTGGATCCGGAAAGGATTTACAGATGATGAAGTTGAGAAAATCTGTAATCAGGCAAGAGAGGATGCGAAAAAAGAAAGGATGTTACAGTACAAGGCAGAAGGGAGCGAAGCTGATGCAGATAGTAATTGATATTCCAGAAAAGACATATTCATATATTAAACGGGAATGGGTAGAAAATGATTTTGATTCTCCTATGAATCATGCAATGAATGGCATTAAGAACGGCACGCCACTTCCAAAGGGGCATGGCGATTTGGTTGATAGAAGCGAAACATTAAGAACAGATCGTTTTAGTGATGGACATGAAGGTTTAAGAACAATTCAGGAATATGCAGTTTATGCAAAAATACGCAGATATTTACAATCATTACCGGTAATCATTCCGGCAGACAAGGAGTGAGATAATAATGAGATACATTAAAAAAGAAATTTCAAAGGAACTGTTTGATAAAGCAAATGAGGTTGGATATCCCGGAATGAAGGAACTTTTTGACATTCCGATTGAGTGGTGGTGCGGTTACGGTTACTATGGCTGTGCAGTACACCATGACATTGACGCTGGAAAGTATTTTGTAATTCATACGATAGGAGATAGTTGCGACTGATGGAAGATAAGATTATGAATTTTCTGGAGAAACATGATTCGTTGATTAATAAGTTCATGATTGTGTGCTATTTTATTGTCATGTTACTTGAATTCCTGCTTAGTTTTTATGCATTAATAAATGATAAATTAGTGCATTGTGCCATTGCTTTTGTTAGTGCAATCATTTTTGCTATATGTTGTTCTATATGGGTAAAAATAGACGAAAAAGAGCCTGAAGATAGGGAGTAATTTATCAAATAAAATAGTGTTTTTATTTGGAGGAATATTAATGAAATATCAAGTTTGGATGGAAGAATTTGTTGTAATGGAAGGACATGTAACGGCTGAATATTTAGGAGAATATGAGGCAGATTCTTTTTTAGATGCATGTCAAAAAGCTGCAGATGATCATCCTGGATATGGAAACTATAATGCAAAGCAAAATAGTATTTGGGGTTGTCGATTGTTTGACAATGAAATAGATGCTAGAAAAGATTTTGGTTGATGTTTAATAAGGATGAGAAGAATAATTAAATCAAAAATATCTTTTTATTGAAAAATACATCCACGTTGGATTCCAACGTGGATTTTTTATTTTAAAAATTTCAAAACGGAGAATTATTCATTAGGCATTTTGTTCTAACACAAATATAACAAATGAAAGGAAAGATATTGTCTAATGAATAATTCTAAAAAAGAGAAACTGACTCTGATCGAATTATTTTCCGGGATGGGTGCGCAAGCAAAAGCATTTGAACGGTTAGATTGTTTTGAGACGGAAGTCGTTGCAACATCTGACCTTGATAAGGAAGTGGTTTGTAATTACGCTGCAATTCATTGCGGATTAACTAACGAAATGATTAACAGTTATCCTTATCCTTCTAAAGAAGAAATGATTAAGGAATTGTCAGACAAGAACCTTGGTTATGACTTTGAGAAAGATAAGCCTTATAACTGGGAGAAGCTTGCTAAGAAAAAAGATAAGACTAAGGGAATTGAAAAGTATTGGCTGGCTGATAAGTTAAGCAAGAACTTTGGTGACATTACAAAAATCAAGAGTCTCCCGGAAACCAACATGTTATTTTACAGTTTTCCCTGTACGGACATATCTGTGGCTGGTAAACAAAAAGGAGTAACATGGACTTGTTCTGATTGCGGTGCGAAATACAACCCAATGAATTATGAAACGGAAGACAGATATACATGTCCATGCTGTAGAAGTCACAACATTAAGTCCACCAGATCAGGGTTGTTGTTTGAGGTCGAGAGACTTCTTGTTGATTATCAGAACAGAAATCTATTGCCGGAATATTTGGTACTTGAGAACGTGGCAAATCTTGTGTCAAAGAAGTTCATTGACAGTTTTAATGACTGGGTTCAGAGACTTGACAACTTCGGATATAACACCTATTGGGCTTTAATTAATGCAAAGGACTGCGGAGTTCCTCAGTCTAGAAACAGATGTTTTGCAGTGTCAATTAGAAAAGACATTGATACTGGATGGTTTGAATTTCCAAAACCGTTTGATCTTGGTATCAGACTTAAGGATGTTCTTGAGGACGATCAGGAAGTGATTGCAAAATATTTTCTGTCTGACGAAATTCAGGCGAGATTGCAGATTACTAATAAGAATTTTGACACGAACGTGATTGGTACGACTAAACCTGATTACAGGAAAATTGGTGAGTCCGATGTCGTTTATAACAAAGACGGAATTGTCGGAACGCTCTTAGCAAGGGATTATAAACAACCGAAACAGATTTTTGTTGGTGAAAACAAGCCAATTCAGTCTGCGACAATGATGGGAAAATACGAGAAGATGATGGATATTTCTCGTAGAGTATATGATGAAAATGGTATTTCTCCAACATTACATTGTCTTAATGGTGGCAATCAAGAGACTAAAATCAGCAGAAACAACCTCAAAGTTGTAAGAAAACTTACTCCAAAGGAAGTATTCAGACTCCAGTCATTTGATGACGTTGATTATGAACGCTGCAAAGCATTGGGCATGTCAGATTCTCAGGCTTATAAGGCAACCGGGAACAGTATTTGCGTTAAGTGTTTGGAACTAGTATTCCAACACTTATATAAGGCTCAGTATGACAGTGATTATAAGTGCTTTGACGAAGAATTTTTGAAATATAAAAACGAAATGGAACATGCCCCTAGCTATTTAAATACAGTAGGAGATATTTACATTGCTGCGAGTCGTGGTCGCATGAATGAGAACGGAGTTTACGATCAGCATTTAGAGATTAGGAGTAACGAGTATTCAAATACTCATACAACCGTTCCGACGGATAATCTTGTAGTTGAGGTAGATTCTGGAAATTTTATGAATCCACCTGCGTAGAAAACTCAGGTGGTTACACAGATTTGGAGAATATTATATTACCAGATGCACCGTATCTGAAGAAACAATATTACAAATTCTACGAAAAACATGGATACATGCCGAAGTTCTTCCAACCTTACAACTGTGCAGAGGTTAAGGATTATGCACACACTCTGACGATTTCAAGTGGAAGTACGACGGGATGTGGTCAGTGTTTGATAGTAGAAGAAATTCAATTAAAAGGAGAATAAAAATTATGGAAAACATTATTGCAACAACAACTGTAACTGATGGTGATGTAGTAACGATTGAGGCCCCTAAGAAGACCGAAGGTGATGCTACGAGTGGCTATGTATCTACCGTTAAGACTCATCCTAGAATGTATGCGGTCGCAAGGATTGATTTTGATTGTCAGTTTGATAACATCGAAATTCCTTTTGCGATTAGGAGTTCCATTCTTAGGGCTATCGAAAGTGCTGGGTATAGCGTGACGATGCTTGATAGTGACACCGCAACTATTAATGTTATCAAGAAACAGTTGCAGAAGGATGCTTAATATACTGAAGGAGAAAAAAGAATGAGTGATTTAATTAAGAGAAGTGACGCATTAAAGCCATATGAAGGATTGGGAGATAATGATTTAATCAGCGTCAGGACGATTCGTGAGAATTTGGTACACATGCAGGCAGTTGATTTTGAGGATGAAGGAAAATGTTCCACCTGTAAACATGATTTTGGGGAAGAGAACTGTGGAGATTGCGAATGGGATTCCGTTGCGCACACAAACACAAATTGGGAGCCGAGAGTATTAGAGGAGGAATAATGTCAACACATGCAGATGTTATCTTTGCCATTAACGGAGTAAAAATCGTAAAAGTATTTCATGTTTATGACGGTTATATTGACAGTTTAGGAAAAGAACTTGCTGAATGGCTCATGTGGCATAAGATTTGTAATGGTTTTGGATTGTCATCATCCGTTGACCAATATGACTTAAGAAATGGTTATGCCAATGGTGCTGAGGATTTGGCTGCTCAGTGGATTGCCTACAGTAAAACGTGTGCTGGAGATGTGTATGTCTATCCTTTAGAATCGTCAAATAAATATATTGATTACACATACTTTGTAAACATCAAAGACCCTAGAGATATCAGCAAAGCTCATGATGTAAATGATATAACGGTTATATCCATTACTTGTTTTGATAATCCTGAGATTATTTTTAAGGGATCACCTAAAGAGTTGTTGGAATATAAGGAGTTAGAAGAATGATATACGATGATGATACATTTGAGAGTTTTCGAATTTGCTTTGATCGTGTCCCAAGTAGAAAAAAAGATGAGGTAATTGAAGCATTAAAAGATTGCGGTTTTTCAGTCGTTTATTTGGATTCAGAAAATGAAGAAGTTATGTTTTGTTTGACTGCAAAACAAATTGATGATTTGTGTTATTAAAACAGAGAATCATACATTGTGAGGCGTGATACGGGTGCTATTTGAAACTGTCCTATGTGAAGTAAATCACTTAGCGAAACTCCTTAATGAGCAGATAATGGATTGACCGCACTGCCACCTCATTATGCGAGAGTACCCAAGTGGTGATGGGGCTAGTCTTATATACTGGTTGCCGGGAGTTCGAATCTCTCCTCTCGTAGTTCCTTTGTGGTGGAATAAGTAGACACATAGTAAGGGCAGAAATGTCAACAGGCTGACGAGGTAGAGCGCGGAACAATGATCAAATTGATCATAAGGCAGGCGAGAGATGTTGGTCTGGCATCTCATGTAAGGTGAAAATCCTTACCAAAGGAATAACGGTTCATACAGCAAACAAATATAACAATCCTTTAAATTGTGAAACTGAACCGTGTTTTGGAAGTGAAACTGAAATAAAAGGACGCTTTTATTTTATGTGCGGCTGATGATCCGTGGGTTTCACATGTCAGTATATGGTAATAGGTGGTTAGGCTGACAATCCCCCCAACGGCAAATGAGCTTCCGTCGTGGCGAATAGGTAGACGCTTCAATAAGTGCGATTTTGTCGGTCAAACAAGCTGTATTTAAGATTGCTACAGCGGGTTGTAAAGGCAATCATGTGAGGTTCGAGTCCTCACCGACGGAATTATAAAGGAGAGAAATGATGCAACTAATTAGATTTATGAGCAGCGAAGAGTTTGAAAAACTTATGAGCGGCGATGTGCTTGAGAACACAATAGATCACTGCGCTCAAGGTCATCACACCAATAGCGTTGGATTCTGTTTTATGGCAAGACATTCATCACCTTATTTTGAAGATGACAAAATCATATCTGACTTAATGTGGTTTTACTCATTTATGAGTGGCATTGTCTCAGATGACTATGTAGTAGTGTTCGAGTCTGGCGATACTGAACTCAAAAAAGGATATGGAATATATGCAGTTCCGGACGGTGGGTTCTTCGACACAATGAGTGAAACGGAATATAGTATTAAGTCTTATGATAGAACGACACTAAAACCTATTTACTGGCTCTGCGGATGTGATGATTATCTTTACGAATGGTGTGAAGATGAGTTAAGAACAGAAGAGTGGGAAAAAGAACAAAACAAAAAGTTTGTTGAAAAAGAAAGGGCATTCTACGATGGCTGCAAAGTTGGAGAGGATTTATGAAGAGAAAGAAGAGATAATGATGAGCTATGATGATGTTTTAGAATTTATTCACAGAAGGTTCCCGGTAGACAACGATTGGCTCACTGGAAATTGTTATTACTTTGCAACGATACTAAAGGAAAGATTTGGTGGAACGATCTGCTATGACGTTATTGACGGTCATTTTCTGACAGTAATTGATGGTGTTAAATACGACTGGTCTGGAGTTGTACCGACAAATAATCATCCATATGTGATATGGGATAGTTTTGAGTGGTATGATAGTAACCAATTCAATAGAGTTTATATGGATTGCATTTTGTGAATATATGATTTATCAGAAATACTAGAAAGGTTGATGAGATATAAAAATGGAAATAGATTTTAAAAATTTTCGTGAAATAGATGGTTTTGACGGAATGTATTTTGTAGATATAAACGGTAATGTATTTTCAAAATATGTTAATCGTTTTTTAAAACAAAATATATATCACGGATATTGGAGAGTTATATTGTTTGATAAAAAAAATAAGAAACATATAAGTAAATATGTACATAGATTAATTGCTACATATTTTATTTCAAATCCTAATAATTATTTATATGTTAACCACAAAGATGAAAATAAACTTAATAATAACATAGAAAATTTAGAATGGTGTACTGCCACATATAATAATACATATAATAATGTGCATTTAAAAAGAGGATGCAAAATAAAAGAAACAATCAAGAAAAAAGGTGGTGCATACAATAAAGGTGTCAAAATGTCCGAAGAGCAAAAAGAAAAAGATAAGTGAAAAAATGAAAAACAAACCATTTAATGGAAATCAATATGTAGATAAATATGGGAACAAAAAATCGCAGATAGCATAGTTTACAGCCCCATCGCCAAACGGAAAGGCATGTGATTTTGGTTCACATTATTCTAGGTTCGAATCCTAGTGGGGTTGCTAATGTCAATAAAAATTGACAAAACAGCCGTTTATGTCAATTATTATCGACATTAAAAGGAGAAATATAATGACGACATTGCAAATTGAAAAAGCATATTCAAGTGAATTACCTAATAAGGAAAAAATATTGCGTGCATTGTTAGCTGCGAAAGAATGTGTTGATGCACACTATTGTCATATGGAATATGGTTATATAAATCCAGAGACAAATAAAATGTTTACTGAAGAAGAAGTTTCTTCTGAAATTCAAAATCTTATTGATTGTATTGAAGAAGGAATTGTTTCAATGTAACATTGAAATTTCAAAAAACAGTGAAAAATTGAAATTGCTCACAAAAATTTAAAAAGCAATTTCAATTTTAGAGAATTAAATAGTGCAACTTATTAGTCCATTTGACAGTACATCTTATCCATACTGTACACCTCCATGAAATATATGGTATGCCTATCTGAAAACCTCCCCCCTCACGGATAGGTGTACCGCCAAGTGGACTAATATAATTTATAAAATATCCAGGAGGTAGTAAACATGGCATTTGTAAAAGCCGTAAGAGAGAAAGTTTATGCCAAGGTTTTGCTGACCGGTGCAAGTGGAAGTGGTAAGTCACAATCAGCACTCGAACTTGCAACAGGCGTGGCAAGAAAGTGTGGCAGTTCTATTGCCTACATCGGAACAGAGGGCGATAGAGACAAGTTGTATGCTCAGTGTAAGTCTAAGCATGGTGATTATACTTTTGAGTATGATCTGCTCCAGCTTGAAGATCCGTTCACAACAGATAAGTTTGTCGCAGCGATTAACGAAGCAGTTGATGCTGGTTACAAGGTAATTATCATTGATGGACTGTCTGCTGAGTGGAAGTGGTTGAACGACGTGCATGATAAGATGCCCGGAAATTCATTCACAAACTGGGGTAAGTTAAAACCTAAGCACCGTGAGTTGATTGACAAGATTCTTACTGCAAATGCACATATCATTTGTTGTGCTAGAGGTAAGGACGAGTGGTTGCTTGAGGAAAAGAATGGCAAACAAGTTCCTAAGAAGGTTGGTCTTGGTTCTCAGACTGATAAGGACATTTCCTATGAGATGATGCTTTCCATTCAGCTTGATCAGGACACCCACCTTGCACATGCTGACAAGGACAACACAGGTCTTTGGGATGAAAACAGATATTCCGTTATCAATGCAAAGGATGGTGAAGTTCTTTATGATTGGTGTGAGAACGGTGCAATCCCTGCGGTTAAGCCACCTAAGATTCAGCCTAGTGAAGATATTGTAGCATCCGTAGACGAAGACCTCACAACCATTAAGAAGGAAATCATTACCTTGTGCAATCAGCTTGGTGGTACTAAGAATGAGGATTTGATGACTACTCTTAAGGAGTTTGTATCTAATGGCAATCCTAATGCAATCAAGTCTCTTGACAAGGCTAAGGAGTGTCTGGAAAAGATTAAGGCGATTAAGCCAGTAGAATAAGGAGATAAAACATGAATAAGTTTTGTGGCGTTGGTAGATTAGCGGGAGATCCTGAGGTTAGATATTCTCAGGGTGCAAATTCAACTTGTGTTGCTCGTTTTTCTGTAGCAATCAACAGAAAATTTAAGAATGCGGAAGGTAATTATGAAGCAGATTTCATCCGTTGCACTGCTTTTGGAAAGACTGGAGAGTTTATTGAGAAGTATTTTAGGAAGGGCATGGCAATTGGAATTACTGGAAGAATTACGACTGGTAGTTACGTTAACAAGGACGGACAGACGGTATATACTACCGAGGTTACCGTAGAGGAAGCCGAGTTTGTTGAGAAGAAGTCTGAGAACAATGGCAGTACTACTACTTCTACGGCAGCGAATGCTAGTGACGGATTTATGAACATTCCTGATGGCATTGAAGAAGAACTTCCTTTCGCATAAGGAGTAGTAAATGGCTGGCATAAAACATGTCTGTGCCTATAAGCATTGTTTACACCACGGTGAAGAGGTCGAAAGACCAAACGCCGTGGTTCTTAATAAGAAATGGTATCACAAAGATTGTGCAGACATGATGAAATCGATTAGAAAAATATCTTTTTTATATGCAAGAGATGTCATAAAAGACCAATCAAAGTATCCAATGGCATGCAATATTATTACGGTTATGGCTACTAAAAATGCAGTGCCGTTAGATTATATATATAAATTTATTATGAGGCAGAAAACATATTTTTCCGAAAGATCTGTGTATGCATTATATTGCATTCGCAAAATGTTTTGGATGAAAGAGATGGTGAATAATGTCAGCAGTTGTGGAGAAAGAACTAATCAGCAAGGCCAAGGAGAAACTAGGTGATCAGAATGCCCATCTCATGGCAGAGCTGCTTGAACTAGATAAATTTGACGAGAAAAATTTGAAGGCTTGTTGTCCATATCATCGTGAGAAGACTCCAAGTTTTATCTATAACAAAAAAGAAGGTTATTTCCACTGTTTTGCATGTGGGAAAACAGTTGATTTGATTGACGTGTTAATGGAAAAAGGTAACACGTTTATAGACTCAGTAAAATATATGTGTGAAAAAGCTGAGTTGGATTTTAGTTGTCCCGAGCAACATGTTAAGGTTCTTCATAAATACAGATATCCTCACGAAGAACCTCGCTGGAATGACATGACAAAGGTGTATGACTATCTAGGCAACAGGGGTATTAGTAAAAACACCATTGATTATCTGGACATTCGTGCAGATACAAGTGGAAACATTGCTTTTCATACATACGATCAGTATGATACTTTAACCGTTGTTAACTACCGTAAGTCATATAAGACAGATGAACAGAAGTGCTGGTTCCAAAAGGATGCCGACACTGCCGACATATTGTTTAACATGAACCGCGTTAACACAACCAAACCTCTTGTAATTACGGAAGGTCAGATTGATTGTGCATCTGTCATTGAAGCCGGATATCTCAATTGTGTTTCCATTCTTAAAGGCTGTCAAGGAATGGGTTGGATTGAAAATCTATGGGATTGGTTACAGGAATTTGACTCAATTATAGTCTTCAGTGACGGTGACAAGCCCGGATTGAAGATGAGGGATGAGGTTATCAATCGTCTTGGGGCTGTGCGTTGTAAGTATGTCGAAGTTCCAAAAGAACTTGAGTATAAAGATACTGGAAAGATGGTTCCAGTAAAAGATGCAAATGAGATTTTACAATGCAAAGGAAAACAATTTCTTTTGGATTTAATCTTAGAAGCAAAAGACATTCCCATTACGTCCGTTGCAAAACTCTCAGAGATTAAAGAACTAAATCCTACTGAGATGGACGGATTTGAAATCGGAATTAAGGAATTGGATTCAGAACTCATGAAGATATTCACTGGTGGCGTGACCATCCTTACTGGGCTTCCTAGTGCCGGAAAGACGACGTTCCTTAATCAGATTGTTCTGATGGCGATGGATCATGGGTATAAATCATTTTTGTTTTCAAGAGAATTGTTGAACGGCATGTCGAAAGGTTGGTTTTCTCAGGTCGCAGCCGGAAGAAGAAACATGCATGCAATACGATTGCCGAATGGTAATGACTTTTGGATTGTCAATGACGGCATTAAGGACACAATAACAAAGTATTATGATGACATGTTCTATCTCTATAAAGATGAGGAAGAGAACTCTGAGGATAAACTGTTTGAGTCCATGGAATTATGTGCTACTAAAAAGGGATTGAGGTTGTTCATTATTGACAATCTCATGACGGTACAACTTAAGGACATGCAAGACACTAACAAGGCTCAGACGGATTTTGTTAATCGGCTGATTAAGTTTTCAATGAAGTATGATGTTGCAGTAATCATGGTTGCGCACCCTAGAAAAATCCAGGGTGGTGCGGATATTGGTTTGTTCGACGTTGCAGGAACTCAAAACATTGTAAACCTTGCAACGAGAACGATTGGACTTAAGCGCGTAAAGGAAGAGATTAAGAAGAACCCTAGAGAAAAATACTATGGGTATGATGTCGTGATTACAATCATTAAGGACAGAATTTTCGGATCGCAAAAGGAAATTCCAGTCCATTATGATACAGTTGATAGGAGATTTTATTCCAACTATGAGGAGTTCGACAGAATTTATGGTTGGGATAAACAGAAACATGTTGGACGGATTCCATATCCTTTGGATAGTGAGAGTCAGTTCCCAGATAAGTAAAGGAGAAAACATGGTAGGATTAATTTTAGGAATTGTTATTTTTGTTTTAGGAATTTTTTGTGGAGCCGCAGCTATTGCAGACGACGATTCAAGAGCATATGGCGCACCTATTATGGTTGCTGGTTTTGTAATTGGCTGTATTTGTGTTGTTTTCGGTTGCGTCAGATCTGTTCCAACCGGACAGACTGGTGTTGTAACCACTTTTGGTAAGGTTGAAAATTACACACTTGATGCTGGTATTCACTTTGTCGCTCCTTGGAGAGCAGTAACTAAGATGGATAATCGTACTCAGGTTGCAACGATTGAGATGCAGAGCTTCTCTTCCGACATTCAGGAAGTAAAGATTAAGTACACCGTGAACTATCAGATTAATAAGGAAAATGCTCAGGTTATTTACAAGACTATCGGCACTGATTATTATAACACGGTTATGACCCCTAAGATTCAAGAAGCCGTTAAGAGCGTGTTCGCAAGATATAATGCCGAGAAGTTAATCGAGTCTAGAGGTACTCTTTCTAGAGAGATCGAGGCAATTTTGATTGACGATCTCGCCACCTATAACATTGAGGTCGTGACTACTTCCCTTGAGGATATTGACTTTACCGATGCATTTACCAATGCAGTAGAAGCAAAGCAGGTAGCAGAACAGAACAAGCTGAGAACTACAACGGAACAGGAAACTGCAAACATTCAAGCAGAAGCTGAAGCTAAGAGACAGGTCATTAAAGCACAGGCTGATGCAGACTCTTCAATCCTCGCTGCGAAAGCAGATGCAGAGGTTCAGAAGATTGGTGCGGATGCGGCTGAGTATGCTGGCAAGAAGGATGCAGCCATTCTGTCTGCCGTAGGTGAACAGTTGAATGCATATCCTAATCTGATTCAGTATCTGTATTATCAGCATTGGAATGGTGAGTTGCCTAAGACAATGCTTGGTGACGAACCAAATCTTTTGTTCGAAGTTAATTAAATAGAGAATTATATAGTGGTGGTTGCTTATTGCAACTGCCACTATTTTAGATTAAAGGAGCGATAAATTAGTGGAAGGTGAGCAATTTATACTTGATGCAATGACTTGGAGTTTTTCCAGATTAAACAGTTTCTATAATTGTCCTCACGAATGGTACTGCCAATACATCCAAGATGACCGTGGTGAGAACGGCTTCTTTGGTGAATTTGGCGGTGCTTGTCATAAAGTTCTTGAGGAATATATTAAAGGCGATATCTCAATCTTCGATGTTTCTGAAAAGTACAAGGAGTATTTTTCAGAGATGGTCGTTCACGATGCACCACCCAATAAGTATGTTGACTTAATGGAGTCATATTACAATAAGGGACTTGATTATTTTGATAACATTGATCTTGATTTGGAAAATTATGAGATATTGGGTGTTGAAAAAGAGGTAAGATTTGAGATTTCCGACAAGCCGTTTGTCGGTTATATTGATCTTCTTCTAAGAGAAAAGGAAACGGGGAAGATTATTATCTGCGACCACAAGAGTGCATCAATCAAGGTGTTAAAAAATGGGCAAGTAAGCAAGTCCGATCAGGAGCATTTCCGGGAGTTTGTCCGTCAGCTTTGTTTGTATGCTATTCCAGTAATTAAGGAATATGGTAAGGTTGACGAGTTGTGGTGGAACATGTTCAAGGAGCAGAAGTGGATTAAAATTCCTTTTACTCAAGAAGATTATGATGAAGCGATTACGTGGGCAAGTAATACAATTAAGTTAATTGAAGCAGAGGAAGAGTACCCTTGTAATCCAGACTTCTTCTATTGTAATTATTTATGTTCGCAGCGTAATAATGCTTGTGAGTTTAAACCACAACCAATATCAAAAGAAGATCCTTCTGATGACTATTATAATCCAGAGAATGGGGGGTGATATGTTTGCAAAACTATCATAAGCACACATCTTTCTCGAACTGTTTCGTTGCAGACTGTGCCGCATCATATGACGATTATTTCAAACGCGTCAAGGAGTTAGGGCATAAAGTCATCTCTAGCGTTGAGCATGGGTTCCAGGGTAACTACTACATCCCCTATGAACTTGTGCAGAACAACAATGAGAAGTATCAGAAACTGTTTGATGACGGTGAGATAGGTTGGGAAGAATACGAAAACAATATGTTAAAGTTTATTTTCGGTGCTGAAGCATATTGGGTTAAGGACAGAAAGAAAGAGTATCCAGTCTATGACAAAGTGACCGGAGAGCAGAAATTTGAAAAAGACGGTACTCCAGTCATGAGAAAAGACCGCAGTAACTGTCACATTGTTCTGCTTGCTAAAAATGAAGAGGGTCGCAGAGACATCAACGAAGCATTGGCAGAAGCGAACATTTCCGGGTACTATGGGCAGCCGAGATTGGATTTGGAATTGTTGTTAAAGATTAAACCTGAGAACGTATTCGTCACTACGGCATGCATAGCCTACTGGAAGTATGATGACATAGAGGAAATCACCAAAATTCTGCACGATCACTTCGGTAAGAACTTTTATTTAGAGGTACAATGTCACAATACAAATAGTCAAAAGGCTCTAAATCAAATGATAATTTCATTGGGTGATAAATATGGCATTGACATTATTTTTGGATATGATTCGCATTATATTTACCCTGAAGAAGCGGTAGAGCGTGAGAATTATATTTCAACAAGACGAAAGAACTATGTAAAAGAAGAAGACGAAGAGGCTGGATGGTACATGGATTATCCAGATGAAGAGACTGTTCGTCAGAGATTTAGAGAGCAAGGCGTGTTGACCGATGAACAGGTTGACAGAGCCATTAAGAACACAGATTTACTTTTGGATTTTGATGATTTGTACTTTGACAAAGAAGTAAAACTTCCTTCGAGTGATTTGTCTTTAAATCAGGAGCAAAAAGATCAGAAACTTCGTGAGTTGGTTTACTCAAAGTGGAACGAAATCAAACCGACGGTAGACCAAAGCCGTATTGCGGAGTACGAAGAAGGAATTGAGTACGAACTGAATGCAATCATTGATACTCACATGGCAGACTATTTCCTCATTGACTATCAGATTGTTCAAAGAGGAATTGAAAACGGTGGAATAGTTACAAAGACTGGTAGAGGTAGCGGTGTTTCGTATTATGTTAACTCGTTGCTTGGGTTTAGTAACATTGACAGATTTATTTCGCCAGTAAGATTATATCCAGACAGATTTATGTCTAAGACGAGAATACTACTCACGAGGTCATTACCCGATTAACAAATATAATCCAACATAATTTGTTACAGAAAGGTGGTGTAATATTAACGATTTTTATGTATATGAGTGGTTTATTATAGAAACTGATGAAGTGTTTTATGTCGGAAAAGGAAAAAACAATAGATACAAAGACAAAACAAATAGAAATAAATTCTTTAAAGACATGCTTAACACACATAATTGTGATGTAAGAATTATTGAAAAGAATTTAACAGAGAAAGAAGCATTTCAAAAAGAAATAGAACTTATAAAATATTATAGAGAAAATACAAACTACAGATTAACAAATGTTACAGATGGTGGGGAAGGGTCAACTGGCTGGCACCCAACTCAAGAAATTAAAAACAAAATGTCTCGTGCATCTAAAGAAAAATGGAAAGATGAAAATTTTAAAAACAAGATGCTTGAGCTTAGACAAGGTGAAGATAGCCCATATAAAAGTCAAGCTTTTAGAGACAAAATAAGTTCTTTGGTTTCTGGAGAAAACAATCCTAATTTTAATCATCGATGGTCTGATAAACAAAAAGAACATCTAAGCAATGTGAGAAAAGAAAACGGGTTGGCCGCTGGAATTAATAACCCAAGAGCAACTAAAATAATATGTATGGAAACTGGTGAAGTTTTTGACATGATAAAAGAGGCACAAGAAAAATATAAAGTTCACGATGAAACAAGTTTTTCTATTGCACTAAAGGATCAAAAACGAACCGCCGGTGGTCTTCATTGGAGATTTTTTGATGAGTCATTACTTGATGAAGACACAAGGTTTAAAAAATTACTTCCATCATTATTAAAAAAAGATTATTATCCTATAGTTTGTATTGAAACAAGAGAGATTTTTTATAATAGAAAAGAATTCCTAAAAAATATCTCTTATGGAATTAAGAGATTTAAAAAAGAATATAATCAGTTTGGTAAAATCACTGTAGAAAATAAAACTTATGTTTATGTTGAAGATTATATAAGTCGCTATATGAAGTGATTCATATAGAAAACTCAGAATATCAGGGGAAGTCCTAAAGCTTTATTTACCAAGCATTAGAGAAATCAAAATGTGGCACTGCTAATCACAGTGGTATGGTAACAAGAATAAAGATTGGATAATCCTGAGAGATAGCCCTAAATCATATGACATGGGAAGCTCGCAACGACTACCAATGAGCATCCGAGATAATATCGACGATGGTGGTATAGTCTACTCCGTTTCAAATATGCCGAAAGGCACGGTATTTAGGTTAGACCTCAATCTAGGAAACCCTAAAGTATTTGCAAAGGCGCAAGACGATGTAATGACTGAGATATATGGAAACTCTGGTCATGCATATCCGATGATATCATATAAGCCTTTACAGAAATCATCTGCATTCAAGCTATATGCTAAGTCACAAGGACTTGAGTTTGAGTTGGCGAATGAAGTCACTGCACAGATTGCCGCTTACGAAAAAGCATTAAAACATGCTGATTCTCCTGAAGAAAAAGAAGAGATTGACATTTATGATTTTGTTAGCCGCAAGTACCATGCTTTACTTGACGAAAGTAGTAAGTATCAAGGAATTATTAATGCGAAATCTCAAGCACCATGTGGATATCTTATTTATGGTGGAGACATTAAGAGAGAGATAGGACTGCTTCGTTGCGTTTCAAGCACTGACGATGATGAAGGAACCGGAAACAGTGTCATCACGACGGTAATAGACGGTATGATTGCAGAGAACTATAAGTTTGTGAAGAATGATTTGTTAAAGGTTGATGTGTGGCTGACTATTAACAAGATTTTCGACAGAATTGGTATACCAACATATACCGTTCCAGAGATTACAAAGATACTTGAAAATGATCCGAAGACTTGGGCGGTTTATGAAAAAGGATTTACACTTGGAGTAAACCAGTGTGAATCGGATTTCGGAAGGCAGTGTTGCATGCGGTATAAGCCGAAGAACATGCAAGAATTAACTGCATTGGTTGCAGCCCTTCGTCCGGGATTTAAGACTCAGTTGCAAAATTTCCTTGATCGTAAGTACTATTCAACAGGGGTTAAAGAGTTGGATGATATCCTTAATGACAGTTATCATTACATCATGTATCAGGAAAACATCATGACATATCTAGGATGGCTTGGTATTGAGCAGACTGAGACTTATGCAATTATCAAGAAAATCAGTAAGAAGAAATTTAAGGATAAAGAATTAAAAGAACTAAAAGATAAACTGATTGCAAGCTGGAAAGAACATACTGGTTCTGAAGAAGGGTTTGAGAAGACATGGGAAATTATGGAGGCATTCTCTAAGTATGCATTCAATGCATCTCATGCCTACTCATATGCATATGATTCCGTGTACGGAGCATATCTTAAGGCCCACTATCCATACGAATTCTACTCCGTTATGATGGAACATCTGTCTGAAAAAGGCGAGAAAGATAAGGTTGCCGAATATAAAAAAGAAATGCAACTAGCTTTTGGCATCAAGAGTGGTAATTACAGATTTGGTTTTGACAACAGATCGTTTACGGTAGACAAAGAACATCGCTATATTAACCCGTCGTTCTTGTCTGTGAAGAGTTTTTCTAACAGTATTGCAGAAACCTTATACGAATTAGGGCATAACCATTATGATGATTTCATTGACTTACTTGAGGATTTTTCCACTAACGGCATAGCTGACAGCAGGATGACAGACCTAATCAAGATTAATTACTTCCATGATTTTGGCGGTATCAGCTATTTGTTACAGATACAAGAATTGTTCCTACAGTTCTACAAGAGCAAGAAGTGGGGAGTGGTTCTGAAAAAAGACAGTTTATATGAGAATAAAATTGACTTTGATATTGTAAGGGAGTTCGCTGGCAGTGAAAGTCCTAAACAGTTCAACAAGGTTGATACTAAAAATTTGGTTAAAAAATTGTCTAAAAGTGTCGTGGATTATGGTACTAAGATACATGATCTTATTAACTATAATCTTGACATACTAGGATATACGGGTATCATTGACAAGAAATATGCAGGGTATTGCGTTGTCACCGATGTTGATACGAAGTATTCTCCTAAACTTAAGTTGTATGCTTTAGCAAATGGTAACACAATTCAAGTCAAAATTGGAAGGAAAATCTTTGAAGAAAATCCAATCAAAAAAGGAGACATTATTCAGGTTTATAACCAAACCCAACAATATCAAAAAAAATTAGTTGGTGATAAATGGATAAATGGAACTGAAAAAGAATGGTGGATAACTGCTTATGACATTAAAAATAGTTTAGCAGTTTAAGAAAAATGGACGAGAAATCGTCCTTTTTCTTTTTGTTTTGGAGAATATATCTTTGTAAGGAGGGCAAACCAATGCAGGAAAAAGAAAGAACCACGTTAAGGATTGCAATTATAGCAGATACTTGGAAGGCTGCGGATTATTATTTTGATCGCTTCATCAAAGATAATCGTGAAAGCATTTTTATTCCGGGAAAAAACAGAATAATCATGAATGACGGAACAATCATTGAGAAGTTTGGCATTTCGGATGGTACTGATTTGCAGTATATGTTATGCGGAGTGCTTTACGATCAGGTTCTGTTATGTATCAACAGAAAAATTACACCAGATTTATTCAAAGAACTATTAAATAATTTATCAAAATCTCAAGTACCTTCTCCGTACTGGTTTTTACAGTATGACGAGGATGATTGGGACTAAAAAGAAGGAGAGAAAAATGATTTTTAAACACGACAAAAAGAATAATTTTAAGGCAATTTTTAATCCTGATACTGGGTTCTACATGAGAAGTGGAGTACTTGATGAGAATGGCAAAGACACTGGAGTTGATCCGTTTATGACAGACTTCCCTGAACTGTTCGACATTGGCATCATGCAGACATGCGTGTGTGCGCATAGATGTAATGTTGACTGCTATCAGAAAGCCATTGCGAGAACTGGAAACAACATGTCCGTTGAAGACTTGGAGTCTATTCTTAAACAGTTCAAAGGAAGGACTTTCCAGGTTGCACTCGGTGGTGCCGGAGATGTTGACACTCACGAAAATTTTGAGGAAATCCTTAAGCTGTGCCATAAATACAATGTCATTCCTAATTTTACCACTAGTGGAATTATGATGACAAAAGAAAAAGCAGAACTGTGTAAGAAGTATTGCGGTGCGGTAGCCGTATCTGAACACTTTGCAGACTATACCGACAAAGCATTGGATTTGCTTTTGGCTGCTGGAGTTAAGACTAGCATTCATTACGTGCTTGGTAAGAAGACCATTGACACTGCAATTGAGAGACTAAAAAATGACAGTTTTAAAGACGGTATCAATGCTGTAGTTTTTTTGCTTTATAAGCCTATCGGAATTGCTACTGAAGAGTTTATGTTAACTCCAGATGACCCGAAGGTTAAAGATTTTTTTGAATTGATTGACACAAAAACTTTCCATCATAAGATTGGTTTTGACAGTTGTTCCTGTGCTGGGATTGTAAACTTTACTAAAGGAATTAACCTTGAGAGTGTTGATTACTGCGAGGGTGGTCGTTTCTCTGCATACATTGATGCGAATATGAACATGATGCCTTGCAGTTTTGCTAATCAAGATCCTAGTTGGCATATGAGTCTTAGAGAACACACGGTTGATGAAGTGTGGAACAGTGAGTTATTTGATAGATTTAGATATCCATTAAAACATTCATGCAGTAGCTGTCCTAATAGAGCAAGCTGCGGCGGTGGATGTCCCATTGTTAATCAAGTTACTTTATGTAACAGAAAGGAAAAGGAGTTTAAGCCTTATGAAATTTAGAAATGATTTTGTGACTAACTCTTCATCCAGCAGCTTTATCATTAACAAGAAACATCTTAATATGGAAGAACTTGACCTTATTAGAAATTATGAAAGATATGCAAAATTCTTTTGTCCAGGTGATGAATGGGATATTGAAGAAAATGATAACTATATTTCTGGATATACAATAATTGATAATTTTGATTTTGAATATTATCTTACGGAGGAAATTGGCATTCCTGAAAATTATATTGATTGGAGTAGCCATAAGTTTTACGTTAATGATTATGATGAGAAAGAGAGAATTAAACAAAAAGAAGAATTTGATTTAAGAAACCAAAAAAGAACAGAAGAATTGAGCAAAGAGATCTGTGAGCAAATAAAACACTGTATAGATTTTTGTAAGACTACAAAACCCATAGATAAGACAAGAGATGAAATACTTTATGAGGCGATTGAAGAAGTAGTTAATGGTTTGATTGGAGGATATTTTATCAATGAAGATTAGAAATGATTTTGTGACTAACAGTAGTTCTAGTTCGTTCATCGTAGATAAAAACGATGTTTCATTTGGTAAGTTAATCAAGGCCGTACTTGAAATTGCCAACCGTGAATATGGCTATTATTATGATGAATGCGACGAGTTGGATAGATCACTCAAAAAGAAGAAGGTTTATAAAACTAAGCACATTGACTTCTGTGAAGAATATGGAGACGAGTGGTTGCACATTGCGAACAATTATTATATGAAACGTGCAACAAAAGACAATCCAATTTATGTTAATACCATGTATGGTAATTACATGGGAGATGTTGATAAGGAATTAACCGAATGTGAATACAATAAAGAGGAAAAGCAGAAGATTAAAGATGGCATGGCGGTATATGATCACCACTATGTTATTGATAATCTCGGTAACATGAGGTATGACTGGAATCTTGTTGAAGATATTTTAAACAAACATAATATACCCTACAAAATAGGGTACTGTGATTAAAGAAAGGAAAATCATGAAAATTAGAAACGACTTTGTAACAAACAGTTCATCAAGTTCTTTTATCATCGGAAGAAATGATGAAGATGACACCGTTCAGAGCGTGTATACAATCATCAGAGATTTGTTTAAAGAGTTCCATGTTCAGTGGGATAAGATGGCTGCTTATTACATCGAGAAAAATAAGTTTAGGTTAGAGCATAACGATGAGTATGGATATTCGACGCTTGATAAAATCTGTAAAGAGTCCGGATGGGATCTTGACCTTCAGGCACAAGAGAAGTTTGATATAAGTCTGTATAGCTACAAGTATGATGATGAGTGGATGAAACTCACTACATACAAGGAGTATGAGCAGTACTGGATTGATAAAATGTCAAATGCGACAGATGATTGGAATCCACATGCTCCATTCACTATTTTTGATTTTTATAGTGGAACAAAACATGTCAATTTGCATGAAGGTAAGTGTAATCTAGACAAGGATTATGACAATGAGATTGACAGTTCGGCATCAATCCTTGGGTGGTATTATGCCGACATTAAAGAGGCATTTAAGGACGAGCCTTACGGTGAGGATATTTACAGTAATCGTGGAGATTACGAGGCACTGAAGAGAAGGATTAAATACGAGAACATCCCCGAAGACCATGCATGCTTGTACTTGTTAGGAAGAGTATGTATTAGTTCTGAGTGCGGTAACATTCCAGATTATGTTGTAGACAGACTTAAGCCATTGACGCAGTATTGTTGTAACCACATGGGTTAATTTTATTACAAAGGAGATTATTACAGATGACGGATTATTATTCCGAAAGTAACAAGTATAAGTTTATTATTACCAATAAGACTGACAGAAACATGACTAGCGAAGAGTTCGCAAAGGAATTGTTTTGGAAAGTTTTCCGGGATGCGAAGGATAAGTTCATCCTAACTCCAGGCAAGTCTATTCAGATTGAGTGTTCCGATGATTGGGAGAACTTATTTGACACTTATATTGCAAAGAATTTTGATGATTGGGGAACTGGCGAGACATTTATCAGTGACTCAATTGCGATTAGAAAGTTCGAGGATAGATAATGAAGATTAGAACAGATTTTGTAACGAATTCTAGTAGCAGCTCATTTGTTATTGCATATAAGAGATTTCAAGATTTTGATGAAGAAACTCTTACGAAATATCCGTTTCTCAAATGTTACTGGAGATTGGTTTCAGAAGCAATTTTCAGAGATTGGTATGGTGACACTACCAAAGGTAAAGAGGTTTTCTCTAAAAAACAATTAGACAAGTATTATGAAGACCATTATATATGGGATGACGAAATGTCATTAAGAGAATTCTTTGATAAATATCCAGACGAAAGAGAAAGATATGATAATTTATTATGGTATATAAATGCTGGATATAATCTAATATTCAAAGAAGTAGATTACTGTGATGACGATTGCAGAGAGATATTGCACATGCTTGAATCGTCTGGAAAAGATACAAACAGCTTTATTATTTTGGAGGAGGAGAAATGACAGTTGGTGAACTTATAGCGAATAAAGATTACGACTACATCGAGTTCCGCGTTACGGTGCCGCCGGATTTTCCGACTTTTGATGAAGAAATGGGAGAATTCTATGGTGCATGTAGCAGTTTTGACGGCATTCTTATTCCTCTAGACGGCGACACATATTCCACTAAAGAAGATTTGATTATGTGGGAAGAGTGGTCAGACGAAGAGAGTGGTATTAAGAATGGGCTGACAGTCGTTGAGAAAGGTGAATGGCTATGTTTAGGGTAATCGAAGATAAATATGTTCAAAACGGCTATCTAAGAGAATTAGATGATGTCGTTCATATTGAAAATGTGTATGACGTTAAAATGGACTATGAAACCAATGAAATTAAATTCTTGTTTTATAATGGCAAGTGGGAGTATAAACCAGCAATTAACTATGTTCCAGTAAAAGGAGGAGTTTCGTTATTATGATTGACAAAAACTTTGATTATTACACCTACGATAAAGACGGTAAGTATGTTCATATTTTACCACTAGATGCATGTCTTGAGTCAATTAAAGCCAGATTTGACGATCTTGAAGGTATCATTAAATCTCAGAAACAACTGCTAAGTCAGGAAAAATATGACATTGCTGATGATGAGATTAGTGATTTAAGAAGAAGATTGGATAATAGTTTTGAAGTGACGGATAAACAGTGGGAAAAGATTCGTATATGGCAGAAAGAACATAATAAAAAACATTCATACCCAGACGGTAGTTGTTATAAATATGTCTTCTATCCAATGAGTATGGGGACATATGGAAGTTGCATTTGTGCTTTATGCGAAGAAGAATTTGACATTTAAGGAGATAAAAATGGGTTATTCTGTTAGTAGAAGTTCAAATAGTGGCGGTTCATCTGGTGGACTTGGGTTCTTTAGCGTATTGCAGATTGTATTTTTAGTACTGAAACTTTGCAAGATTATTGATTGGCCTTGGGTATGGGTTCTTGCACCGATGTGGATTTCTGCAATTGTTGTTTTTGTTGTTTTAGTGGTTGCGATTTTATTAAACAAATTTTTGAGAAAATAGAGAATTATATTATAGGTCGTTGGTGAAATATAAAACACGGTTAAGACAATAATCTGCCCACGAACAGCAAGGTAATCGACTCAATGAGTTTGAACTTGGCATGGGTGCTGCAGGGGTGCAAAGCCCCGCACGACCTAATCATATTTGTGGCTCTCCTTTCTGGGTAGGCGTCCGGTCAAACGGACGTCTACTTTTTTGCGGTTTTTTTATCACAAAACAGAGAATTACATATTACCGACTTTTTGAAAGGAGAAATGGAATTGAAAGTTTTGGAATTATTTTCAGGCACCGGCGAGTTATCCGCTGCCTTTAGAGCAAGAGGACACGAAACTTATGAAGTAGATTGGGATGAACAGTTCCCTGCTAATTTGCATATTGACATTGGAACTATTACCACAGATATGATTTTGGAGAAGTTCGGAGTGCCTGATGTTGTATGGATTGCTTTTGACTGCACCACGTTCAGTCTTGCGGCAATCTCTCATCATCGTGTAAAGAATAAGGAGACTGGAAATCTTGATCCGATTAGCGACTATGCGAGGAAGTGCGACGAGATTGACCAACATACTTTGAAAATATTGGAAGAACTTCGTGCCATCAATCCAAGGTTGCTATTCTTTATTGAAAATCCTCGTGCATGTTTGCAAAAGATGGTTTGGATGCAACCGTATGAGCAGTATAAGTATACGATTACGTATTGCAAATATCTTACGGACAGACCGTTAGAACAGAGGAGAATGAAACCGACTCAGATTTGGACTAATCATCCGTGTCCGAGTTTCTTTCCACCCTGTAACTATGGTGACCCATGCCATGTTAAAAGCCCTCGTGGTTCAAAAACAGGTACACAAGGGTTGATTGGTTCAAAAGAAAGAAGTACTTATCCACCGCTACTGATTAATCATATTGTAGACATTTGTGAAGACTATTTTGGAGAATAACATGATAGGAACTATTTTGGTTGTTGGAGTTGTTCTGTTGTATTACACGACAGATTCATTTTTTAACTGGAAGGAGATTGGTTATGAATTTATTATTCGATCTAAAAGAAATCTTATACGACAATAAAGATAATGAACACGAGATGAGAATTACTGTCGATCGGTTTGGAGTGCTGGTTGAATTGATTTATGATCCAGAATACGACGGTGATGAAAAAATAGTTCTGCCGATTTACTATGACACCTTGGTTGAATTCGCGTACATCCCGGACGATCAGTATCGCAGCAAATATAATGCTTCTGATTACGGCATTGACATTTTAGAGGCGAAGCTCGCTTATGACATTATGAGTTACCTTCAATTACATGGAGAGGAAATTGTGCAGTTCTGTACGTCTTTGTCATTAGAAGAAGAAAGATATAAAGAATTCAGAATTGACAATAAAGAGGAATAGTTATGGACGAAATGTTAAGGTATGAAGTTGAACGGTCTGAGAAATGGAGAGATTGGTGTCCACAAATTCCAAAATTACATTTCAAGGAAGAGTGGGAAGTAAAAATCATTCCACCGTTTGGTGGTGCTATTGCAAGGTTCACTGTTTCATACAACCACAAACACTGTTCCATCTATCTTGATTGCTATTCAAGGCTTGGTCTTGTGGACGAGCCGTACTGGGAAATTTACTGTGACGGAGAATGTGCTAGGTTTTTCTTAAACGAGCATGAAGAAATGATGGAACACATTCAAAATTGTCTCAAATAAAATCTGGATTTTATTGGGAGGAATAACAAATGGCAGATAGAGCATTAGCACATATTGAGAAAATTGAATGGATTAAGCCAATTGAAGGGGCTGACAATATTGAATTAATTGGAATTCTTGGGTGGGTTTGCATTGCAAAGATTGGAGAATTTAATGTTGGAGATTTAGCTGTTTATATTGAAATTGACAGCAAGTGTCCAGAAGACGATGAGAGATTCGCATTCTTGGCATCCAAACACTACAAGATTAAAACGATGAAGCTTGGAAAATTTAAGTGTTTTAGCCAGGGACTTGCTCTTCCAGTAGCATCATTCCCAGAGGTTGCCAATAAAAATATTGGTGATGACGTGACTGAAATTTTAAAAATCACGTATTCTTCAGAAGAAGATCAGCAAAGAAAGTCTAGTGGAGTCGTAGATAAGGATGCAAAATATAGGGCAATGGCTGCAAGACATGCGAAACTTGCAAAGAAAAAGTGGTTTAGATGGCTAATGAAGAGGGTGTGGGGTAGAAAACTATTGTTCTTTTTCTTTGGGAAAAAGAAGGATAACCCCAAAAGATACCCATCGTGGATTGTTAAGACAGACGAGGTTCGCATAGAGAACTGTCCGTTTTATCTTGATTCTGATGAGAAGTGGATTAAAACAGAAAAGGCTGACGGAACGTCGTGTACGTATGCAGTTAATAAAATCAAGAAGAATAAGTATGAATTTATTGTATGTAGCAGAAACGTACGTCAGGTAGACCAGGATCAGGAATGCTATCATGACACTAATATTTATTGGGATTTAGCATTCAAGTATAACATTAAAGATATTCTGGAAAAATTCGCAACAGAAAACAATTATGACAGAGTAGTGCTTCAAGGCGAAGGAATTGGCAACGTTCAGGGTAATCCATACAAACTCACAGAAGATAAGCTTCTTGTGTTTAATCTTGTTATTAATGGCATAAGACTTGGAACGATTGAAATGGCAGGATTTTGCGAAGCATATGGGTTGGAACACGTTCCGATTATTTCTGATGAATACTATCTGCCAAAGACGATGGAAGAAATAAAACTTGAAGCTGACGGATATAGCGTTATTAATCCAAAGGTTAAAAGAGAAGGATTTGTGTACCGTAGTCTTGACGGGCAGAAGAGTTTTAAGAACGTTAGCAGAGAATATTTGTTAAAGCACAATGGATAGGGAAAAAACAATGAAACCTATTTTTTATTGGAGAACAAGATATGACGGCTAAAGAAGAATTTAAGGAGAAATGCGATTCTTTACATTTTAAACCAAATCCCAATAAATTTCCAATAATTGATAAATATAATTATAAGATTTTCCAAAAAAATAAATTTGATATTTTTGATTTGCTTGAGAAAGCATTAGAAGAATATTGTATAAAAGAAGATAATATTTTTGTTGTTTTGGGAGATAACTATTTTAGGAGGTAGATAATGAAACTTTACAAACGTCAAGTAAGACCAATGATTTCACCACCGGCATTACATGGAATGAATTGTCATAATTATCCACTTGAAGAGTGTATGTGTGGAGAAGAAATTTGGTATGACGAAGAATATGTTATAAATTCAAAAGACATGGATATGTGGGAAAATCAAGTGTTAAGGCGCGAAGGGCCATGTGCAAAACTCGTTTTTCAAGAGAGATATGTTCCTGTAACAAAAGATGATTTTGTGAAACATATTTCAACATTTGATTTTGATTATGATGAATCATAGGAGTATTTTATGAAAATGTTTAGTGATTGCACCGGTGAATGCTGTGTGTGCATGTGTGCAGGATGTTGTCTTGCAGGGCATGGTGATGATGATTATTCTTTAGCAAGTAAAAATCAAATAATTAAAAGATTAGATAATGGAGAATATCCTGATTACCGAAAACTGATGATCGATACTCTTAAAAACAAATATAACTATGACTATATAAAATAAGATTTTTATTTGATGTAAATTATGTACGAAACTGGTGTTGAGACACAAGTTTCTAGCAAAATTTAAAACAGGAGCAACAACGATAATGGAATAGTAACATAAAAAATGTATAGTAACATTTTAAATGTTACTATCAAAAAAAATATGTTACAAAGGAGCGATATATGAATTATGAGAAAATGTGGAACGAGTTAAAATGTAGGGTTTCTGAGGCTTGTGATTATTATCATAATCATATAAAAAATGCACTTAATGATGTGCATAGATATGAATTTTCAAACAAACTTGATGCATATGTTGCTCTTGGCGAAGTAATGAATAGCATAGAACATGAGCATAATATTGTAAAAATATCTGATCCGATAGTTAAGATGACAATTATGCATGACAATGTAATTCAAAAAGAAGATGGAGAAGTTTATTTTGAGGTTTTGATAACTATGAGATCAGGAGATGTACATCAAACTTATATTAATGTAGAGGATTATAAAAAAATATTTTCAACTCTATCAGAAACGGAGAATTAATACATATGAATATGTCAAAATACACGGATAAGTTAGAAAATTTATTACAAACAAATAATAACTTTGACGAAGAATGTATTTATGCCATTAATGACCATGTAATTTTAGTGAAAACATATAATCAACATATGATCCGAATTCAATTAGATATGATTACTTGTGGAAGAGATACAAAAAAGGAGAATTAATATATATATGAAACCAGAATATGTATATCCGATTGATGAACAAAAATATGTGTATGCAATCTGTAGGTGTAATGTTACAACTGATTATGCCATCAAGATGCCGAAAATAGAAGGTAAATACTCATACAAATTTCATTGTGACGATTGTGGTTTAACTGGTGAAGTTATAACTGGGAGGTTAATAGGCATTGAGGATTTACGTTAGCGGCCCCATCACGGGGATTGAAAATTACAGACAGAACTTTGATGATGCAGAAAAGTTTTTGACCGAACTCGGTTATGCGGTTATCAACCCAGCTAAGATTGATGATTGCTTACCGGAAGGTATTATGTATGATGAATTTCTTGACTTGGATTTATATCTCATGAGCATGTGTGACGGTGTCTATTTGCTTAATGGGTGGAATAATTCCAGAGGTGCGAAGAAAGAGATATCCGTAGCAATTAATGCTGGCATGGATATCTTTACCGAAGCCGAAAAAGAGAGAATTCTAAGCGCAGAAGCATATGAACTGTTCGAATAATTAGGAGGAACAACACCATGATTTTAAAAGAAGCTTTTACAATGCAGAACTTTTTGACCAACCTCATCTCTCAGGCACAGAGGTATCTCTACAACAGTAGTAATACCACTAAGACTGTAGAGACTCACCTTCGTAAGAAGGCTAACCCAAATGCAGAGGATGAGACTATCGAGACTCCAAAGGAATATCCTGAATTCAATGCCAACGACATGATTGATTTCATGATGGATGTGCTTTGCCAGAAGGAAATTCTGTCTCAGAAGATTAGCAATGCCAAGTATGCTTATGAGAATGACATTGACAATATGATTGCCATGAATAAGCAACGCACCAATGTCCTTACCACGATGACGATGCTTGCAAATATTAAGCCATCTGAAACCGTTAAATTCGGTAAAGATTACCTTATCAATGCTGAGGGCAATCAGACTCCGTACACATATCAGATTAAGCAGGTAACGACCATTGATTTCGCTCGCCAAAAGGTTAAGGCGATTGCAAAAGAGTTGCAGAGGGAAATCAATGATACTTCCGCAGCCATTGACTTGGCTGACATTACCATCGAAGTTAATTATGAACCCAAGTACGAACTTGGTGATGACTTCGAGGAGTGCTACGAGAAATTTATCAGCAACAATTAGTTGCGATTTGTCTCTCCTTTCTAGGGGAATCCATTTTGGATTCCCTGACGGGAAAACAAGTTATTGATCCATTGCTTCGGCATGGCGAAGTGCAGACCATGCAGTAGATACCACTAAACGGTATACAACTTATGTTGAATAAATCTAGTCGTCGAGAGAAACCAACGGTTTGTTTTGACACCACCTATATAATAGGGCTACCCAGGTTAACAGGGTTTTGATGATTCATTATTCGTCTCACCAAACGTTCAATGACGACAATTACGCTATGAGAAAGCCCATCAATACTCAAGTTCCGCATAAGTTAAAACGTTTCGCCATTGCATTATATATGATTAAAATATAACATCTTTTTTAATAGGCTTAGTGTCCTTTCCACTAATTTACGTGGCAGTGTGGAAGTAATCTCAATACACTCTGTGAGTGCTATGATTGCGGAAATTACTGTATTTGAACTAAAAATTAATGGTAGATAATTTGTTTTTCCATCAGGAAATCTAAAAAATCCTCTAGCCTCCATTCAAAAAAAAGAGAATTAATAGGTAGGTGCTTAACGGCATCTGCCTATTAATTTTTTTTACGGACACCGGTTAGCATAACGGTTGATATATGTCTTGATATTTAGGAGATAGAAAAATTGTCAGACAAATCCCGTTATGCAGAACCCACAAGAAAGAGAGGTAAACAATGAGAGATCCAAATAGGTTAGACAATTTTTACAATGATTTTTGCTTGCTTCATAAAAAGTATCTTCCTGACATGAGGTTCGGACAAGCTTGTTCAAACTTCTTCGGCTGGCTTTACAGTGAGAAGGGAGTTGACTTGTTTTTTCCAGAAGAGAACCGTATGCTCGAATACTTTAGAGAATACTGTGAGTCTTTGACTGATGGTTACAGAGATGCTTATCCGGGTGAAAAACATGAGTAACAATAAAAAACTCATTTCATCGTTACTATGGCAAAATAAATTACTGCTGTTATCTTTGCTTATGGCATGCGTTGGAATATGCATAATGTTAACAGTTATTATATGGTCTGTTAAAGATGTTTTCGCACCTCAAGAGGTCACATCTGAACCGCTAGTAACAGCAGAACCGATTAAGACAGAAGTACCAAATGTTATTGAATATGAGATTGAAAAGGTTCAAGAGCCAATTATTATAGAAGATCCATATGTTATAGCACAGAACAAATTTGACTGCAAGATGCTTGAACTAGAAACAGAGGAACTAAACAAACTTGAATGGTATCTTGATTATAAAAATATACTTGAAGAGTATTCTGAGTTCATAGACAGACCAAATACTGTATATGATGTCTTTACAGAATATGAGATATATCTCATACAAAGAGCGGTGGAGACAGAAGTATTCCAGTGCAGCTTTGACGCGAAAGTCAATGTAGCATCCGTTATTTTTAACAGAATAGCTGATGGTAGATTTGGGAAGAATGTCGAGACGGTTATAACAAAGCCTGGACAGTTTGCCTATAGCAGGAAAAAGATAACAGATGATACCAAATTAGCAGTTGAGTATGCTTTCGAAATAGGTGACACCACAGGTGGTTGCATTGCTTTTAGAAGCGACAAGAGACCAGACAAGTGGGGTAAATGGGTGTATTCATTCAGTGATGATGCAGTGCATCACTTTTATAAGGAGTTCGTGGATGGGGAAGATAATTGAGTATAACGACAGATTAATTTTTCATCCAGGGGTTCACATTGAGGATTGGATATACGGTCACTGTGCTGAAGTATTGGGCATTGATGAAGATACTTTACGTGGATTAGTTGACGGTGATATAGACGTCACTCCAGAGATAGCTGAAAAGTTATCTGCTGGCATGGGAACAAGCAAGCAAATGTGGATTAATTCACAGGAAAAATATGACAGATTAGTAAAGGAGATGAAAGAGGATGAGTAACAGAATCAGAATTCAGCTTAATGGCATTGACGAACTTCGCAAGTTTGTTCATGCCGTGAGTACATTTGAGGCCGACGTAAACATCATTAAGGGCAGAAATGTATTTGATGCTAAGTCGTTGTTAGGCGTGATTGATATTGCACCTGATGCTGCAACAACTTATGTTGAGATTTTGACTGACAATCAAGAGCAGATTGAAAAATTTAATGTTGCTATGGAGACTTTTAAGGCATAAAAAAAGGAGACACGAACATATGCTCATTGCGCTTTGTGGTAAGTCAGCAAGTGGGAAAACCACTATCCTAAACGAATTGGAAAAACTAGGAGTTCCTAGAATTGTTACAATGACAACCCGTCCAAAGCGTCCGGGAGAAATCGAAGGTAAGACATATTATTTCAGAGACGAAGAAGAATTTAAGAACCTTATGTATTATGACTTCTTCGCAGAGACAACTTCATATTGCGTGGCTGATGGCAGTACTTGGCATTATGGTACGCCTAAAGAAAAGTTATTTGGGGACGGAGCGATTATTCTTAATCCTGACGGATTAAGATCGCTTAAAGATAAATACAAAATGCTTGTGTTTTATCTTGACGTCCCGGAATTTGTACTCGAAAGACGGTTAAAGAAAAGAGGAGATAAAAAAGATGAAGCAAGGAGAAGACTTGCACAAGACGAAGAGGACTTCTACAACATCAATGATTATTGTGACTGGGTTATTGGTGATTGGTGGAGCAGTCCTGAGCATATTGCTAAGAAAATTAAAACACAATACGACATATGGTGTCATTTACAGATAGGAGAAAAAAGATGACAGTAGAGCAGATTCAAGAAATTGTGCAAATGGCTATGGAGAATGGTTATGATTTCAATATTGAGATTAAAGGCGATAACACCAACATCAGTGTAAAGAAGTCACAAAACCAAATTACTTATATTCCTCAGACACAGGATGTTAGGGATATTAAAATCACATATCCAGACACTAGGTATCCATGGGATAATGTTTGGTACTATGGAGATCCATACTATGGCTATCCGAAATGGTATTACGACAGCGTAACTTGCGGGCCAAACAATGCGACGCAATGGATTAAGACAGATACCACAACTGGGAAGTCTGAACCATTAAAGAATGAGGTAAAGCATAATGACTATTAGAACTTTTAAGTGTGATCCAGACAAAAAGAAAACCACGCTTAATGCATGGAAGTATAAAGGTATCCGTAACGAGATGTCTTCCGTTGATAGTCTCGGTAAAGAGGTCACTCGCTACATTTTGAAGAGTTTATATGGCAGACCAATGTGGTACACTGGTGACTGCGAAGTAGTTGTGTCTGCACAGTGTGCAGATGGTGACGAGTATGATGAAAAGGTTGGTAAGGAGATTTGCAATGTTAGGGCTGATCTCAAGTACCACAAAATGATGTATAATCGTTACCTTAGTGTTGTATGGACATTGAGTATGCTCAAGTTTAAGCTTGAGAAACTGATGAACATGCATCAGGAGAAAATCGAAAGATTGGAAAAGGACTTAGATCAATATGTAAAGTGAGAGTGATTGTCATGAAAGTAGTCAAGAAAGACGGTACTATCGAAGATTACAAAGAGCAGAAAATTATAGATGCATGTAACAAAGCCGCAAGAAGAGCAATGATTACATTAACAGATGCAGATTATATTACAATTCTCAATGATGTTTGGCAAACAATCGAAGAGAATTATGATGAAGACGGTGAAATTGAAGTCTATGACATGCATAATATTGTTGAATCCGTATTGGAAGAGGATTATCCCACAATAGCAAAAATGTATAAAGAATATAGGAACTATAAAAAAGACTTTATACACATGATGGACAAGGTTTATGAACAAAGCCAGTCAATCAGATACATTGGAGATAAAAATAATGCCAATACGGATTCTGCTTTGGTAGCTACCAAAAGAAGCTTAATCTACAATGCCCTTAGTGCTGAGTTATATAAAAAGTTTTTTATGACATTGGATGAGATTCAGGCGGCTAAGGACGGATACATTTATGTACATGACAGAAGCGCAAGACTAGATACTATGAATTGTTGCCTAAGCAGAGTCGGATATATTCTTAAAGGCGGTTTTGAAATGGGCAACATTTGGTACAATGAACCAAAAACATTGGATGTTGCATTTGATGTTATTGGAGATATTGTATTAGCTACTGCAGCGCAGCAGTATGGAGGCTATACCATCCCGGAAATCGATAAAATCCTAAGTTATTATGCAGAAAAATCATATAAAATATATTACGACGAGTATATTGAAAATGCATCTGACGTCTATGGAACATTATATGGTGATTGGAATAGTAACGAAAAAGAACTTAATCAGTTGGCAGATAAATATGCAATCAAAAAACTCCAACGTGATTTTGAACAAGGATGGCAAGGACTAGAATATAAATTAAATTCCGTAGGGTCTTCTCGTGGTGATTATCCATTTGTCACGGTTACGATAGGACTCGCAACTGATAGATTTGGAAAGATGGCCGCAATTACTTTGCTTCAAGTGCATAGTGGCGGTCAGGGTAAAAAAGGATTTAAAAGACCTGTTTTGTTCCCTAAGATTGTTTTCTTGTATGACAAAAATTTACATGGAGACGGATCGGATAAATATCCTAGTGCAGACGTATTTAATGCAGGATTGGATTGCTCATCAAAAACAATGTATCCTGACTGGTTAAGTCTTACTGGAGAAGGATATGTCCCTGAAATGTACAAGAAGTATGGAAGAGTCATATCTCCCATGGGATGTCGCGCCTTCCTTTCACCTTGGTATGAAAGAGGTGGTATGCATCCTGCGGATGATGACGACAAACCAGTATTTGAAGGAAGATTTAATATGGGCGTTGTGTCACTTAACCTTCCTATGATACTTGCAAAAGCAAGACAGGAGAATAGGGATTTTTACGAAGTTCTTGATTATTATCTTGAACTTATTAGAAAACTTCAATTGAGAACAATTGATTATATTGGTGAATTAAAAGCATCAGTTAATCCAGTAATGTTCTGTGAAGGTGGTTTTTATGGCGGTAATTTACAACCAAACGAAAAGGTAAAAAAGATATTAAAACCGATGACAATTAGTTATGGCATTACTGCATTAAACGAATTGCAAGAATTATATAATGGCAAATCAATTCGTGAAGACGGTGAATTTGCTCTCGAAGTAATGCAATACATTCAAAAATATGTTGACAGAATAAAAGAAGAAGACCAAGTTTTATGGGCAATTTACGGCACTCCAGCAGAATCGCTTTGCGGATTACAAGTGGAACAGTTCAGAAAGCTTTATGGAATTATTGAAAATGTATCTGACAGACCATATGTTAGCAATAGTTTTCACTGCCATGTGACAGAAAAAATTTCTCCTATTGAGAAACAAGATAAAGAAGAAAGGTTTTGGAATTATTTTAATGGCGGTAAAATCCAATATTGCAGATATAATCTTGGATATAATGTCGAAGCAATTAAAACACTTGTATTAAGGGCTATGGAGAAAGGTTTTTATGAAGGAGTGAACCTTGCCATGTGTTACTGCGAAGATTGCGGATATCAACAAATAGAGATGACAGTATGTCCTAAATGTGGAAGTACAAAACTTACAAAGATTGACCGCATGAATGGTTATCTTGGTTTTACGAGAGTACATGGTGAAACAAGATATAATCCGGCAAAGAATGCAGAGATTGCAGAAAGGGTGTCTATGTAATGAAAGCACAATCAAATTGGAATTTCAGCCGTGAACTGTCAGATCGTGAAAACCAAATATATCTTCACTCATTTCCTATTATCCGTGACAAAAATAACGGCAGAATTACAATAATGGGAGAATTTATATACAACGAGTCTACCAAAACAATCCGTACCAATGTTTATGATGTTGGAACTGGTAGCATGTATGCTCCTTATTATGACAGAGGATATGGTGATTTTAGCATCATTGTTAATCGATGTATTGATGCTATCAACAAAGAAATGAAAAGGTTGGGTATTAAAAAATGTCAATGATTATTACTTCAGAATGCGAAGAATGCGTTTACGGTGAATGTTTTATGGTTGGCAAAATAGAAAAGGTTCGTTGCTCTTATAAAGAGAGGGAATACTATTACGGTCAATGCATTCCATGTGAGCATAAACAAAAGAAAAGGAAGGATATTGAAGATGAACCAAATGGCGAACTTTGAGAAGGTTAGTTTTGAACAGTATTTAAATGATTTTAAAAAATTGTTTCCTGAAATTGATATATCATCTCAGAATGTGTTAAATCAAATAAAAAACGAATATTCAAATATTAAATTACCAAAGAGAGCAACCGCACAGAGTGCTGGATACGATTTTTATAGTCCGATAAACTTTGATTTATACAGATGCGACCACGAATATGAATTAAGAGGAAATAAAGGTGTTGAAATCACAATTCCAACCGGGATAAGATGTCGCATGAATGGAGATTATGTTTTACTTTGTTTTCCAAGAAGTAGTCTTGGCTTCAAATATAAACTTATGTTTGCGAATACAATTCCAGTAATCGATGCAGATTATTATTTTGCAAAAAATGAGGGACATATTATACTGAAACTTGTCAACCGTGAAAACAATTTGATAACTATTAAAGCTGGAGATCGTTTTGCACAAGGTATATTCATTCCTTATGGAATTACCGTAGACGATGATGCCACGGCAGTAAGAACTGGTGGGTTTGGAAGTACAAACTAAACTTGTTTGCACAAGTTGGACAAACAAGTTTTATATAACAAATGTATAAACAAGTTTGAAATTAAAACTGTACCCTATAGGGTATGATTTCATCTAAAAATGACCAAACTGTACCCTATAGGGTACGATTTTCATGGCAGAGTCTAAAATGGCTCTGCCATTTTTTTACTTTTGGAGAATTACTTACTGAAAGGTGGTGATCCCATGGGTGACTTCAACGAAAGCGATGTGTTGCAATACCTAATACAAAGTGGTAAAATAGACTTGCGCAACACACTAGATAGCATGGAGGATGATAAAAGAAAAGAAAAACTAAAAAAACATAAGTATTCAATCTATCAAGGCAGTGACGGGCGGTGGAGAACAACCATTCCTGATAAAGAAAAGAAACGAAAGCTCATTGCAAAAAGTAGTAAAAAAGATCTGGAAGACTTTCTTATTGATTATTATGGTGAGGAAGAATCTGAAACAAGAATACCAAAAGACATAACGTTAGAAGAACTGTATCCGATTTGGATTAAGTCTAGGATACTTGAGTCAACTAACATGAGGACGGTAAAAAAGAACGATCAGGATTGGAAAAAATTCTACCTCGGCACTGAGATTACCAAAAAACCTATGGCCAAAATGACTCCAAACCAACTCAAGGACTGGGCGCATGGACTTATTGATGACTACGGATTGAACAAGAGAGAGTATTACAACATGGCTCTGATAATCAAGAAGTGTTATGAGTTTTTGGAAGATGAAAACGTTTGTGAAAACATTTGGCGAAAGGTTAGAATTAACACTAAGAAATTAAAAAGAATAGTAAAGCCTGACAACTCAACTCAGATATTCTTTTCCGACGAAAAGGACAAGATTATCCGTAAAAGCCTTGAGAGTTTTGCAATGCGACCATGGAACATAGGAGTACTTACTCTGCCGTTACTGTTTGTAACTGGAATGAGAATTGGTGAACTCGTTGCTCTTAAATATGAAGACATTGGCGACAATACAATTTCAATTAAGAGAGAAGAAGTAAGTGACTACATGTACAACGACGAGACTGGAGCATTTCAGTACATCGGCAAGAAAGTGGAAGAGCATGCAAAGACAGAAGCTGGAGTAAGAGAAATTCCACTGACTGATGCTGCGAGAAAAATAATCGGATTGGTTAAGGATGCAAGCAGTTACTACGGATACAATGACCACGGATATATTTTCTGTCCCAGAGGAAAAAGACTTACGACAAATTCCGTAGATCAGTTACTGTACAGATACTGTGACGAACTAGGTATTCCAAAGAAATCTGCACACAAAATCAGAAAAACTTACATCAGTAAGCTTGTAACTTCCGGGGTTGACCTTGACACGGTATGTAGGGTTGTCGGTCACGTTGACGTTCAGACGACATTCAATTCTTATCTCTACAGCCTTGATAGAAAAGAAGAAACGTACAAAAAATTTGAAACCATTTTTGATGAGAACAATTCCTTGATTTCAATATGACGTATACACTTGTATACAACCATCGTAGAAAAACCGCATGAAAAATTGGACTTGTTAGTTTGGTTCAAGTCCCTCTTTCTGCATTTGAAAAAGCCAATAAAATAAGGAGGTTTCGTGTGTTGCGCACGATGGTGTATACGTAATAGTATACAAATCGCTTTTTGTAGTCAGTGATAAGTATTTTAGTTATAAAGTATTTATCAGTGAAAAGTTTCTTAAAAATTTTTGGAGCAGATTTTTGTCTGCTCCATTTTTTTGTTTCAAAAAGTAAAAAAAGGGAGTCGAGAAAATCTCGACCCCCAAAAATAATCACTCGCCAACCCAGTTCCAAGTACCAGTTGACTTAAGATAGCCTACCTCACCGTCAGCAGTAATAGCCTTGCTACCCCACGGAATAACAAAATCATCCGGCAGACCTTCGACAACCATGCCGTCGACAATATCCGTCTTCTCGTCTGCAAACAGGACTACTCCACTGTATGGATAAGCTTCTTTATAAAATTTAAGAACTCTTACAGCCATAATTTATTCCTCCTATTACATTTACTCAGCATTAGACTCCGCATTAGGTTCAGGTTCCGGAACATGATAATAATGCTTATTCATAATCGGAGTACCTTCCTCGGTGTACATGATAGCTGCATGAAGTGGCAACGTAGATACCGCAGCTGCTGCCAAGATGCTGTAGAACTTAGCCTCTGCCTGATTTCTGTCATCGTAGTCATTGGTCAGAGTTGATACAGTCCCGTTTTCAAATTTTTGGATTTCAGTTACTAAGAATTTCATATGATTTTTCCTCCTTGTTTATCCGTTATATAAACTAAATGCACCATTTTGATATTTATATATGCGATGGTCTTCATCTAAAGTTAATATGGTTGTAGATATTGCCATTCCTAATCTCATGTATAATAAATTATCTTCCGAAGTAGGAATTGTTTGAGTCACCGATCCTGCAAAATTAGAAGCCGAAAATGTAAATACTGTTCCAGACAATGTTCCTGTTACAAATATAGGAGCATAAGGTGTCATATTCATAAGGGATATACTCAATAATAAACCCGAAATCCTTCTCTTTGTGCGATATATTCCTGGTACATTAGGAGAAACATCATAATTTTCCGATGTTTCACTAAATAGTATTGGATATAAAATATTTATACATTGGGCTGTAGCGGTTCTACGATACCCTCCTGTTTCATCTGCTACAATTAGTACCCCGCTACTATTAGAAGGATCTAATAAATTAACAGAACCATCATATAGACTATATGTGTCTAATGAAGACGATACGAATTGCCAATAACTTCCAGTGTATACAAAACAATTTAAACTTAATGGACTGCATAAATTATTTCTTGTTTCATAATATAAATTTGATTGTTGGCTAGTTCCCAAAACTTGTTTATATCCAGTGCCACTCACATTTAAATATACTTTTGATGCAGTGTTCCAATAGGTGAATCTAACAAAAATAATTGTTCCTACTCTTAATATAAAAGAATCTGTTGTAAGTGCTATTGCTGTATCAGGTACAGTTGTTGTATATATATTAACATCTTTATAACTATCATTTCCAGCAGAAAGACAATATCCATAATATGTTGTATTGCTTTGATATTCAATTAACTTACTACCATTATAAATATACCACTTATTATCCTGATCAAGTACTATACGACAATTTGATGTAGTAGAATCAAAACATCTGCCAACATAAATATAAATCTTGCTTGAATCATTCGGTGTTTGTGTCCACCAAGTAGTATCAAGATAAAATAATCCATCGGTTGAATTGATTGTACCAACAAGATAAATAGGAGTGTAAGTTGTTAAACTTCCAGCAGTTAAGGTAGTATTAAAAGCATATCTACTATCAAACGCAGTACCATATTGTGATAGTACTTTTGAAGCATCTGAAATATTTACATTTGGATTATATGATTGATTAATATAAAATATCGTGCTACCAACTTTAAATCCATAAATATTAGCCTTCTTTGTAGTTGCTGTAGTTCTATTAGAACTAGTAGCAGTTCCGTCAGATGCAGTACAAATACTCATTAATTTATCACTACTATCTAACATGGCAAGACCACCTTGCCATATACCTATATTTGAACTTGTCTTACCAGAATAGTTATTCCAACCAATATTATAAGCATATGTGTTGTCATCACCTGTCTCTCTCAAACCATTAGTATAGGCATCCATTTGAGAAAGCCCACTATAATTTGTAGAACCAGTACCAGGAACACTTGCATACTTTAATGCAGTATCCCAAGGAGTATAAGTACAACTTATTGTTTCAAGAATTTCAACAGTAATAGTTCTTGAATTTGCAGATGTAGTTGGATTCCAACCATTATGAATATCAATTCCTAAAAGGTGGCCGTATCCTCCGGTTATACCCGCTGAAGTTGCTCTATATAAATTTGTATAATAAATTGTTCTATAACTATTATTTACAACAGTATTGTAGTTATGATAAGTCATCATAGATGATTGCGTACCAGTAATCCAACAATCAAAATAACCTTTTGCATTATTATTTCCAGCAGCAACAGCAGTTATTTTAAAGTGAATTTTCCAAATATCATAATACCCGCCAGTAGGCATAATAGTACCAAAGTAAAATGATGCACCAGCCGCATCGTTTGAAGAACCAATTAATCCGGTGTATGTTTTAGTTGACAAAGGTTTGATATAGGTTGAATCAATGTCATCTTTGAATGCCAAGTCTTCCAAGCCATGTACTGGTACAGATTGTGCAGAACTACCACTAGGAGTTACAGAGAATGCACCATTTGTACTGCCTTCCGCAAATGTATAAGTTGTATTGTTGTCCGTAGGCTTAACCCAAGTACCATCATTCCTAAGATACTTCGTCGTATCAGTACCAATAGCAATACCGCGTTCAATCTTTCCAGAATTACTTGTATCACTCATCAGTATATAGTCTGTGTTTGCTGGAGTAACTGCGGTAGACGAGATAGTACCGCCATTTTGTACATTACCATGAGTATGAGATGTTGGGGTTCTACTGTTAGTAAGTCTAGTATCATTACCTAAAACAACCTGGGTTGTAGATGCATCACCAGAGGTCGGAGTATCATGCCCGCCTACTGATCTAGCATCACCAGTAATATCTCCATTAATTTTATTGGCAAAACGTGCAATCCCAGTTACAATTAAATCTTTTAGCTGCGCCACGTCCATTACCTCCTTTTATATCCTATATTTCTATAAATTCTCTTCCAGAAAAATAATCTGCTCCGACATGGGCTTTTGTGTCTGTGGAAGAAGAATATTTATCTAAAATAACTTTAATATCTTCTAATGTAATCCTACCAACTCCATTAGAATAATTTGCTCTAATACCAACATGAACTCCTGAATAGGTACTAATCCAACCAGTAGTAAGTGAAAAAGTGGTATCATATACAAATGATCCTTTATCTGCTGACAAAACTAAATTCTTTAAATTTTGTGCATTACCTAATGCAGTAGTTATAGGATTTATGTTTAACCAATCCCATTCAGAAGTTGTGGTATTATATCTATTTCCTTGAAAATAAATATTAAATGTTCCAGCGGTAGAAGATTCATCAAATCCAGACCAACTTACTCTTGCTATTACACGAAATACTGTATTCTCATCATAAGTAATATCAGCCTCGTCAAACATCAATGTTGCTATATTATGCAGACAAGAGTTGTCTGTGTCCGCCGCCGGAACATAAGACCTATTATTAATCATAGAGGTGATTATATCCATGGCATCTGTTTCATCAAATTCATTAGATGTAATAATTCCACTTTTTGTAATACCCATATTACACCTCCTCTAAACTATATCCCATGACAGTTCCATTATTGGATATACTACTACTAATTTCATAAAGTTCTCTTACATCATCTGCAGAAAGTGCAGTTGCATATGCTCTGAAATCAGATAGCTCACCATTAAAGAAATTCGTATATGCGCCACTAACATGAAGATTACCAATATTCAATTTATTAAGGTCTGTTCCCCAATAGCTAGTTGCACTTCCAGTAGCAAGAACTCCATTAACATAAACATTATTTTTAGTTGGATCACTTGTTTTTACTACCACAATATGATTCCATTTGTTTGCAGTATAATTGGTGGAAGAAATAGCATATCTCGTCCCAGCAGAATCTACATTCGTGATGATATTCCCCCCTGAAGAAAGACCAATAGCCAACCCACCTTGCTTATCAATAACAAGAATACTGTGTGCGGAAGGTGTGACAGAACTTGTTTTTACCCAAATGCTGATTGATTTTGTTTCTGCAGGAAGCGGATTAGATTCTATATAATTCGTACTTCCATCAAAAATTGTACTCACACTGTATCTAGCAGAATCGGCATCATACGTGAAAGTTCCAGCCTTAGTACCATCATATCCATTTCCGCTTAAATCATATTCAATAGTGTCGGAATTATATCCTAATGGTATGTATTTAGAATCACCGTTTCCTGGCATATAAACTGTTTGTTTGTCTCCCAACTCTAATTTTACTTGAGTTAGATAATAATCAACATTTGTATCTACAAGTCTAAATGTTAATGTTCCACCTTCAACGGTTGCTGTTGATATAATTTGTCCAGAGTATCTTTTCCATTCTGTTGTTAAAGAAAATTCTGGAGACCAGTTTGTATTAGATCTAGACATTCTGCATATAGCACCATTTTGTGAAGCCTTAGCTAAAAATGATACTGTATAAGTTTGTCCTTGAACCCATACATTTGATACTAATCTGTAAATTCTTTGATTTGCAGTAGTAGTATTTGCTTTTAATACATTGCCATATACCGAATCGATATAATCTACACAAGTAGTACCATCTGCAGTCCATTTACTTTTAATAGATTCAAAATCATATATATTTTGTAATCCACCAAATCCATCTAATTTGTAATGACAAATTAATCCTCTTGCTATTAGTTGAACTTCTTTCTTAGAAAGAGCATGATCGTAAATACGAACATCATTAAGATATCCATAATAAGGATTAATTCTAAAAGTAGTTCCGGTCTCAGGTGTTAGCCCACTAGTATCCCATGTAGCCGTTGGATAACTTGCATCCAATTCTCCATCTATATAATGTGTACTAACACCTACACCAGTTGTGGTTTTATCAATAACAACCGCTATATGATGCCAATTTGTAGTATCACTACTTATTGCTTGAGATGTAATTCTTTTACCATTGTTATTGTCATCATTTATTACCCATCTAGGATTACTATTATTATTCCCATACCATAGACCAGAACCACTAGCAAGTCTAATGAGCCAACCAGAAATATCAGTTGATTTTACCCAACAAGTAATAGACCATGAACGACCTTCAGATAGTATATTTGGTATTGATGTGCAAGTAAAATCTATATTTGTGCTACTTGATGCAGTTAAGCATTTACCAAGTTTGCCGTCGATAAAACTTGCAGATGATGGTAATGATGGAATTGTCATATTTTCAATACCAATATTTCTTAAGTCCTTTGTAAGAGGCATCCAAATTCTTAATGACATATGACCACCTCCTAATTAAGAAACACGAAGTCAATTGTTTGTGTATTAGAATTATACTGTATACTTGCGGCTCCGTTACCAATATTGACATTTGTTTTTGAGGTAAGAACTTGTGATCTAAGAGTTCCTGTACTTGCTTGTACTTCTACTTTTGGAGTAAGATGCACTTGTTCACTTGTGGCAGATACGGCAGTTTCTGGATTAACATCATTTTGTGCGCTTAACACGACTTTTCTCCAATTAGCAGTAGTTGTAACAGATTGATATACTTTATCATTAAAACGCGTCCAAGAACCCCAAGTTCCATTACTACAAACTCTTGAATACATGGTATTGCTTGTTGCAGTATATATTTGGACATAATAATCACTCATTGCTGTTTTTATAACTTCAAGCCCAAATCCAGTTGATTGTGTATACCCGCTAGGCATATTAGAACAACCATTATTGCCCCCAGCATAATAAAATCCAACTTGTTTTACTGTATTTAAATCTGTATTTACAAGATTGTTATTTACTGCAAATGTCTGTTCATAAATTCTGAACGAACCATTATCATATTTATAAATAGGATGATATGGTAATAAATAAAAATTAGTCGTGCTAACAGCAATTCCTAAATAAAGGTAATGATAATTATCAACATCAGTGGGTTCTGTCTGCGTAATAGGCGAAGTACCAATGGGAGTAAATGTTGTTCCATTTAGTGTTCCTTTAATATATACTGGCTTATAAGCAGTTAATGTTAAGCTCTGTGTAGTTGCAACTGCCATATTAAGCATAATATAGTTATTAGTACCAGTTCCATTCGCCGCAATATTATCAGCTGCATACAAGATTGGCCATCTAATGTCAAAAGCTGTACCTTTTTTAAGATGATAATATAAATTAGAACTATTAGCACAAATAATATTTGCTTTTACAATATCATTGGTTCCAGCTTTTATAGCACCATTGTATCTTAAATTTGTATTACCAGAATCACCATCTAAACTTCTTCCAGCAAATATCCAATAAGTGCCATCATACATGTAATAATGATAATTATTAGCAATACCAAAAGCTGCAGTTTGAGTACCTGTTGTAGCATTTGTATTGCTATACCATATATCAAAAGCACCCGTACTGTTTACATTTAATGTAATATGGTTACTAGCTGTAGCACTATATGAGTTTGTATTGCTAAACTTAACTGCAACCATTGAACCTACTTGCAGTACAAAATTTTGGTCACTAGAAACAGTAGCAACCTTATCTTTTGTACCAGCCGCAGTAGTACAAGTGCCATAATATATTGATCCCTTCGCACGAGCAACAGTATCTTTAATGTCATACTCACTGTTGTCAGGAAGTTTAACTTTAGAGATGTCAGCCATTCGCAGTCACCTCCTTGATTATGTCGTCTTAGGATCTACATCGTAAGTCTCAGCAGTACCACTAAACGTCTGTGCTGCGGCCGTACCAGTACCAATGCTAGTAATTGCAGTTACTTTATCATTTGTTCCAACAGTAATAGTCTGTGCTGCAGCGGTTGCCGCACCAAGGGCAGTAATTGCACTTGCAGTATTTCCGGAAGTACTAGTATCAAACGTAACAGAATTAGTTCCGCTTGTACCAACCGCAGAAATATAAGCAACTCTGCCAGTTGCCGTTGCTGATTCAGATGCCAAAGTAATTGTAGGCTGAGTAGTAACAGAAACGGTTTTAGCAAAGGTGTCTGTTGAAGGAGTTGAATATCCAGTTACGGCACTTGCCGTCGTTGCAGTACCAAGCCCAGTCATAACTGAAGCCCCACCACCACTTGCATTAAGTGAGCCAGTTGCAACGGTGGTTGCGGAAGTAGCTTTGATTGGTACTGTAACATCTGCAAATGTATATGGGGTGATAGTTCCATTACTCTTAGCAGGAGTAACACTTGTAGTAGACATAGGCTTAAAAGTAAAGCTTAAAGTCTCATTAGAAACAGTTGCTCCCCACATGGGGGAGTCGGCAGTTCTAGTTGAGGTTTCCGTACCTAAAGAACCAGTGGCAACTGTTTTTGCCGTATCAGTTGTGGCTACGTTCACGGCAGTTCCAGCAGTTGCTTTTGATGCAGTTGTAGTACTCGACTGTACTCCAGTTACAGTAGAAGTTACGAGTTTAGAAGTAGCACCCGGATAAGACTTAACAAATGTATCTGTATCAGCCGTGCCTAACCCTGTTAAAGCAGAACCAGAAGTTGCAACGCCTACAGCCGTTCCACTTGCAGTTGCCTTCATATATTTTGTGGTTCCAGAAGGTTTAGGAACAGTTGCAGTAACGGAAGAAGTCAACACTGTAGCTGTTGTGTGCGCTCCAAAGCTAACGCTTGAAGTTCCATTTGTAAAAGTAGTGGCCTCACCTAATACTTTGTCAGTTGTTCCACCACTGAAAGTAACAGCAGATGCAGCATTTGAACCATGAGGAGTAATAGTTACAGTACCCTTATCCACATAAGCCATTGCACCAATTCCGCTTAAATCACCAAACTCTTGCCATGTTCCATTTTGAGCGCCCGCTGGCTGTGACCAAATAAATTCTTTAGATTGATAAGTAACAATGTCACCGTTGGTTGCAGTGACCGCAGTACCATTGATTGTAACAGGATTAGTCGTTGAACCATCTGAGATTGCCGTTGTAGTAACGCCTAACCACTCATTGAAATTACCTAATTCTGCGATTAAATCTCTGGCATATGCGTCCTTTATGTCATATGTGTTGCCACTAGGCAACATAATTTTACTAATATCAGACATATCATTCTCCTTTTTAATCGATTGTGAAAACTAATTTCTCGCTGTCAACCGCAGACATGTAACAACTAACTTTATTGTTCCAAAAAAGTCTTTCCTGCGGAGTAATATGCGAACTTGCATCGTTAATGTGATTAACTAAAGCTGATGCATTTCCGTCAATGAACGGAGCATCAATTAGGTATGCCAATCCATCCCCAGCCTTTAAGCCCGGAATGTTGACTCCGTTCACCTGATCATGGTCTGTGTATATATAAAAATGCCCAGCCAGTCCGACAAGACTAGGTTGAGCATCCCAATAGGCAGTAGTGTTCGCATGTACCATTTCCATAGATGCGGCGATTGTCACCGATTTTTGAAGAGTGTCCGGCACCAACGAGATGTTAGTGCCAGCCACAAGTTCAACAGTGTCAGTTGGAGTCGTCGCAGTTATGGTTTGCAGACCAACTTTTACGTTACTGATTGCATTCTGATTTCTGTCAGCATTCTGAGGGATTAAATCAAGTTTCACTTTATCAGCAGAACTCATTAATCCGTCAGTAGTTGAAGTGGCTGGAGAGTAGGTAGTGTCTGTAAAAACCGCATTGGCAGGAACATCAGAAAGAACAGTATGCCCATTTACGGTTGCAGCATCTCCAGCCATTGGAACGGATATCCTCTGCTCATTACCGCTGTTATCAGTTAATACAATCTGTTTTGTATTTGAGTCCACGCTAATCGTATAGGTGGTATTTTCATCCGTAAATACGGCATTCGCTGGCACGTCAGAAAGAACTGTGTGATTGTTGACCGTACCAGCATCTGCCGCATATTGTATTGTCACCTCTTGCGCATTTCCGTCTGAATCAGTCAAGGTGACTTTTGTTCTGTCGTTTGGATTAATTGAAATGGTATAAGTAGTGTCGGTAAAAATTGCACCTTCTGGAACGTCAGACCTAAGAGTGTGATCCCCAATCTGTGTTCGTATTCCGTCCAATATTTGCAAGAACTCCGTAACGTCGTCAAGTTCCGCTAGAATAGGAAGGTTTGCAATTACAGCCTCTATAACCGTCCATTCATCCGATGACACCATATTGGTTGCATTAAAGGAGGATTTTATAATATGCAGTTCAAATGGGAACGTCGCCAAAGACATTCCTTCAGCTTCGAGTCCAACCTGATCAGGCACTTGATTATACAAAGCAATCTCGAAGTGACCGATTCCGGGAACAGCTAGTATTTGGTTAGTAAGTTCAACAACGATGTATCCGTCAACCTTATTGCATTCATTAAACACCGTAGTTCCATCTGGCTTAGTACCACGGAACACTGGATAAATGTTTTCAAGCGGATACGGCTCACCATCATTCAATACTGACACATATAAAAAACGTGTTTTATTGTCGCCCTGCATGGCTCTGATTGTATCTCTATATATGCCTGAGTCGGTCAAATCCAACTTCATATATGTTATGCTTTGATCCATATGGTTTTACCTCCTTTCTTATTTGATATACATTTTATAAATATTTAAACATGCTTTACTTTGATACCCAGTATAAGGGGATGACGAATATGCGTAAGCAGTTATGTCAAAATCATGTATACCAGTAACATTTGTTATATCAAACTCTGAGACAACCTTACCATTATAAAGATTAGCCACATCACTACCCCAAGCATTTGGTATGTTATTACCGTGTCTAAATATTTCTTCGATTGAAATATATAAATCGATTGTCGCATATATTTCTCCATAACTATTAAAGCTACCATTGTAATCCCATACAACTGTTAATGTCGTAAAATCTGTTAAATCAACGCCAGTTGATACACTAGCAGATGCACTAAGATGTGGGCCATCACTATCTCCTTCATGTGCATAACTTACATCTGTTGCAATTGCTAATGGTTCAACAGGTTCATAAATTGGAGTACCCATATCACTAGTTTGAATTGACAAAATCTCATCATGGAAATCCTGAGCATTAATTTCAGCATCAGTGCCTTTTTTCTCACGAATGGCATCCGCAGTATCCTTTAGGAAGTCTTGTAGGTTATTATTCTTTGCCATGACAACACCTCCTTAGTATGAACCATTAAGAGATGATATAATCATATCTTTGAGTTCGTATATATCACTTCTAATGTCAGTGGTTTCGTTGAGGGTTGCATATCTTCCAATAGAACAGTCAAAAGTAATTAGGTTTTTCATGTATCTAGACCTAAGTCTATTTGGATTACTATTCATATTCATATAAGTCCACAAATAGATGCCATGGTTCGAATAATTAACATAGAAATCTTTTTGTGACCATGAACTATTATATATATCAATTGGATAATTTGGATCAGATCCATTAATATTATAAGGAACTTCATATGTTCTAGTATATGCTATTGCTTTCCCCACTACTGGTTGTGCATTTTCTTGATAATACTCAGAATCTGGATCATTGCTTAGTTGATATTGATACCAATATCTCGTCTTCGCTTGAGACGTTTCTGGAAGCATATATGTAGAAGTTAAATCGATTATACTATTGTCATATTCTTCCATAAAATCAATCGAATAATATTCTTTAGAATTAATATTTATCGTACCATTCAGAAAAACATCTGTATCCGTATACTCTGGAGAAACCGTTGGCCTTCCAGTCGCAGCATTTGAATGGTCACAGAAATAACTTGCATATGCTTTTGCTTTATTTATGGATGATTCACTAAACCATAGCATATTAGTTCCATAATAATATCTATTATTGTTTGTCGGCCATCCACTTAATCCACTACTTATATCTCCAGTAAGTCTAGAAGAGGATGTAATATTAGAACCATTATATACAGTATATTGAACATAATAATCATTATCAGATTCTGGTATAGCCATTAGTTTTGTCAACTGATCAGAAGATGGATTTCCACCAGGCGTTAGATAATATATATCTCCGCTATATAAGTATTGATTCTCTAATGCAACCAAAACATAATTACTAAATATTTCATACTGCACATTTACATTATATGCATTTCTTAATACATAGGTGTATTTATAATATTTATTGTTATATTTACATTTCTTTACCATTGCACGTGTCTCATATGGACTTAAAACGGCAACATATGCAGAATTATATCTACCGTTATAAAATCTTAATCCAATATTATCAACTCTAGGAATTCCATAAATATAACTATTTGAAGAATCGTCGTTATACATAACTGGAAATAGTTTCATCTGCATATTTAACAAATATTGTTTAGAATATACACTTAAATATAAACCCTGTCCTTCAACGGTGTAATATTGGTAAGGAATTATATCATAATTATAGTTGTCACTATAATATATATGTGCATTAATACCATTTTTCTTTGTGCCGAGAAAATCTGTTAAATTATCGTAAAATCCTTCTTCTGGAACTGGATGATAACCAAGTGCATCATAAATATCAGTATCCGTAACTTCCTCATCAACTATGTCTTTTTGATATACCAAAGAGTTTTTAGAATATTCTACATGGATTTTTATATTAAATGAATCATCAAAGTTGCTCATTCCTATACTAAAATTAGAAACCCCAATACAACCTTCCGGGATATCTGTGTGTTTAACTATGATGTTTTTTGTTGAATCAAAATCAACATAGTACCCATGTAATGTGTCATAATATGTAATAAGGTTTCCAATCTGTTTATAAATTTTTTGTTTAGCAGGATTGACTACATCGTCAGTACATATTTTCATTGGGTTTTTATATTTATAAACAACAAAATCACCAATGGATGGAGTCGTATCTGGATGGGTTATGCACGATTCAAATGCACTGCTACAATATGACATGTCGAACCCACACCACTGAGGGATTACTAAATATTTTTCATAGGCGATGCCATTTCTATAGTCATATATCATTCCATAAGAATATCCGTATTCATAATTATTCTTAAGATTCCATTGGTTGTCTAAAAAATCTATGATTTCAGTTTCATAGGATGTGGTATATGCTTGCTCTGAAGAATCATAATGGCAACTGCTATCAAAAATTATGTTGGAAAGACTGCTACCACTATAAAAATAATTCGAAAGAGGACTAGATAAACTTGTAATATAATTACCATTTTCATATATTGCAAAATCTGATTTATATAAATCCTCTGCTGCATTGTATTTGAGTTCTGAATTATAGTGATCGTAAAATACAAAACTTCCGTTTGTCATTGTATTTGTTGCATATATTAACGGAAAGTTTGACCAAATCTCAAAAATATGACCACTTGGATTTCCTGGAGTGGTAATCAAATAGTAATAATATTTATAGTAACTAGAATACTCGTCACCGTCATATATGTCATTAGGACATTTTTTACTAAACGATCCAAGCGAATCAAAAGGAAGATACATAGATTCAATGTTTGTTTGATCAGACCCAACATAGTACCCTTGATTTAAATAAAAATTAGCATACTTATAAATAGGAACAAAAGTTTCTGCTGTTGGGCTTTCTTCAGAATCTTGACTTACTTCTACAACAAGATTAGATACATAAGAGTCTGCCACTGGTCTATAATCAACACCCTCTGGTGCATCAAAAAAACCATCGTATGTTCCAAAATTATAATAACCATATTCAAAAGTAGTAGACTCACCAGTATGCCATGTATCTACAAGCACCCATTCAGATGTCTCGTCATCATAATTAAACTCAGCATAACAGTATCCATCAAAAAGTTGTCCACTTTCACCTTCAGTTCCTTCAGTTGCGGTTGCAAAACCAATACAAGGATTTTCATCACCACCAAAAACCATGTATGAATAATGATTCAAGTTGTATTGCTCTGTCCATTTATCTAATATTGTTTTACATGTTTCAATACTGCAATCAAGAGCAACATCATACATGATGTCTTTTAACTTATTGGCATAATAATCTTCATCAGGATTTGTTCGATAGATTTCTATCATTGAAGTATAATTTTGACTAGAAGAATCATATGTTTCAACACTATCTAACTTAATGAGATCTTCTTCTACACCGCTTCCACCACCATCAAACACAATCTCATTATTTGTGCCAACAGAAACCCCTTCTCCAGTAAAAGTGAGAGATGCAGTTTTTGATCCTGCGGTAACAGTATCTTCACCGACAATAATGGATGAGAAAGCATTCTGATTGACTTCAGCACCGCTTTCGATTGCATTCATCTTGGCTTTATCAGAAGAACTCATAAGACCATCAGTGCTTGTCGTAGCTGGGCTGTAAGTTGTATCGGTAAACACCGCATTTGCAGGCACATCAGATCTAATCGTATGTCCGTCAACCTCACCCTCAAGAGTAGAAATTCTGTCCTCATATCCGTTAACCGTCTCAATGTAATCATCAAGTTCGGACATCAAAGGAATATTCTGCATTGCCTCTTCAAGAACCGTCCACTCATTAGAAGACTCCATGTTAACTGCATCAAACGATGATTTTACCACATGAATTGTGAATGGAAAAGCGGAGATTACTTGGTTTGAATCCGACCCAGGAGTAGGAGTGTTGCTATATAAAGCAATCTCATATCTGCCCATTCCAGCAACCGTAAGGATATTCTGAGTCAACTCAACCATAACTTTATTATCAACGACAGTACACTCATTAAATACGGTAGTACCATCACTCTTTGTTCCACGGAGTACCGGGAAGACGCCAGTAAGGTCAAATGGATGACCGTCATTTAAGACAGTAACTCTCGCAAAGCGAGTGCCATTGTCTCCTTGCATAACGGTGACAGTATTTTGGTATCTTCCAAAATCTGCAAGGTCAACCGTTATATTTTTAGTACTTGTTTCAATACTCACTTATCATTTCCTCCCTTCTTATGACACTCCCCTATGCTAAAGCGTAGGGGTTTCTTGTTTCAACCACCATTACACTAACTGAATAGTGACTTACATGATGTCCACAAGCGTTAAATTCGGATATGTCCTACCCTACTTTGTTTTTCTATGTTTTATGCTATTATAATTGCTTCAGCAAGTATATTCTTACTTGCATTTATATCTCTGTCGTGTTTTGTATGACAGTTAGGGCATTCCCATTCTCTGATGCATAAATCTTTAACTAATGGGTTTTTATATCCACAACAATTACAAATTTGTGAACTTGGATAGTATCTGTCTATTTTAACTACCTTTTTACCGTACCATTCACTTTTGTATTGTAACTGCCTTACAAATTCCGACCAACTAACATCAACAGTTGCTCTATGTATTCCTTTACTCTGACTATTGGTTGATTGTTTCTTTTGTAGAATACCTTTTACATCTAAATCTTCTATTGCTATTAAGTCATAATCACTAACTAATAAATGACTTAACTTATGTAAAAAGTCTGCTCTTTGATTTGTAATATGTTCCTGCAATCTTGCAACCTTCATTCTTGCTTTGTTACGATTAGAACTACCTTTTGTTTTTCGAGATAGTTGTTTTTGTAATTTAGCAAGTTTATTTAAGGACTGACTTAAATATTTTGGATTTGTTATTACTTGTTCATTAGATAAGGTGCAAAAATCTTTAATGCCCATATCTAATCCTACTTGTTTATTTGTTTTCTGTAACTGTTGTATGTTTACATCAGTACAACATATAGAAACATAACATTTTCCACTCGGCTCTTGTCTTATTGTTGCATTTAGTATTCTACCTTGTGGTATATGTTTATTTTTTATTTTTACATTACCTAACTTTGGTAATTTAATATGTGTACCCAAAAATTCTATATTGTTGTTTATGCATTTGGTTTTATATGAAAATCTATGTGTTTTCTTGTTTTTATATTTAGGAAAACCAAATTTTTGTTTAAAGAAGTGCTGATATGCACTATCTAAATCCTTTAATGCTGATTGTAAGGCAACACTATCTACTTCTTTTAGCCATTCATTTTCCTTTTTAAGTGCTTTTAAGTCATTTGCATTATCATAATAGGAGAGTGATGATCCATTATTTTGATACGAGTTAATTCTTTCTGCAAGATAATGATTATATACAAATCTACAACAGCCAAATGTTTTTGCAAGTAACTCTTTTTGCCTTTTATTTGGATATAATCTGAACTTATATGCTTTTTCTGACATTTAACACCCTACTTTCTATATTCTACTTTTGGCTTACATCTACTAACATAAAGGTTAGGGGGTTTTATACCCCTTCTTATAAAATCTTGTAGACAACCTGATAATCGAAGGTTGCCCCATTATCTCCGTGAACAACAAAGTTATTGTTGTTCTTTTCAACATAAGTTGTAGATGCTGCGGATGTATTTGTGATAAATACCTTATATCCATAGAACGAATCTGAATCTCCAATAAGAGTACTATTAAGCGGAATAGTTACGCTATCACCAGTTGTTATAGCACTAGAACCATAATCAAATACCATCGGATTTTGTGAAACAGAAGAGTAATATGTATGATCGTTTTTAATAACACCAACAAAATCTTGCATCATAAAAGCCATATTGTTAGTTAAGTCATCATAAGTTTTTATACCAGACTCATAAGCAATAGAAAACCACATTTTTGGATTATCCGTATATACAATATGTTTATTTTCTTCGTCACTTTTTCTATTTCTTTCGTCAAAATCATCATGTTGATTATCAATATATTCATATTGCTTTTCTATATATCCATGTCTTTTCATTCCATATATAGCATAAGGTTCTGAATATCCTTTTACTCTTCCGAATGTTATTTGTTGAAATTCATAATCGTTTTGAGTATTTGGCGTATAATCTGTATTAATTTTCTTTCTACTAGAAGAAAGAACTCCTTGGTTTGTAAATTGTAATTCTTGATAATCAAAAGGACTATTATCTCCAAAAATATGGCGAGATTTTAACACCATTCCACCAAGTCCAGTTTGCGTATAATATGTTTTATTTACATTAACTGAAGTGTCTGTTGATGCAAAATATTCATCTAAAGAATCGTCATATTCATACCAATGTTGTGTTGAAGGATTTTCATTACCTTCTGGTGTAACTACATCAAATGGCAGATTCCCTGAATCAAGTATTAATTTTATATTTCTGCCTTTAATGGTATTACCTTTAATTTTTTCCGCATCAATAGATCCTGCAATAATGTTCAGACTCTCAATGTAATCCTTAGTAATGACAGTAGATCTAATCTGCTCTGGATTCTGATAGTTCGCATCGTTATTTAATTGACTTACGTTTGTCGGTAAATCACTGGAAGTAACAAAATTACTGTCATTGTTTAAGTCACTAGTATTTTCAGGAATTGTAGGAGCATCCTCAACATCCGTCCACTGTATCTTCGTTCCCGGTGGAAGAGTCATTCCAGTAGAATCCCAAACACCGCCAGCGATTTCAATACTACCGCCCTTGATTTCTCCAGCATCAATTCTAGAACCATTGATGTAACCGCCTATCATAAAGTCGCCCATAACGCCAAATTCGTCATGTACTTGCCCGTCTTTAACATACTTACATCTTCCTACTGCTTCTTTAACAGTTCTAAGTCCGTCATCACTAAACAATATTCTAGAACCACCAATAAGCACGCAATCATTAGGATATTCTGTATCAGTACTTGATAACAGAATGCCACGATTGTCGATGTTTACGTCGGCAGTAGAAGTCTTTATTGTCTGCCCAGCAGCCACAAGTCCATCCTCTAGCATACTGTTTACTTCGTTAATATCCTTGTTGGCCGCATTCCAATACGAACCCTTGACGGACACGGTAGTTGACACGGACGATGCCGTATTAATCGCCTTAGTTATGTCTGTAAACAAAGTCTTTTCTTTTGTCTTATTAAGATTGCCAAATGTCACGGACAGACTTGCCAAATCATAGAAGTCAATGTCGAACGACAGCAGTCTTGCCTTTACAACATAATCATCACGAAGAATTACGTGAACATAATTTCCGCGTTCAAAGTCCACCGAAACGTCATCAAAGTCTTTTAAGTTAAACAGATTAACGAGAGAAGTGCTGAACTGTATCTGTGGCTGAGACACTTTCGCAAGTTCCGTTTCACCATACTCAAGCATATCCTGTAACATCAGAACTCTTTCCTCATCAGTCATACTGTCAGTGATAACATAGTTATCAGAGTTAATGGACTCTTCACGGACAAACATGAGAAGTTCCTCAAGCTGTGAAGCAGTGAAGTTATTCTTCATTGCAACGTCAACAACGATTGTGTTCATACTGTCATGCACTGCTTGTAACTGCGAGTTCAATGCACTCAGTTGAGTTTCAACAACAGTAATCTGTTGTTTGATGTCATTAATCTGATTGTACAAAGGAAGGTATTTTGTCTCGTAATCACGGTGAGACGGATCGCCTTGCCCAGCCTTAATCATTACGGACTGCTGTTGTTCCCTTTTGGAAAGTTCTTCCTTTAGAGGATTAAGACCATACTTAGTCCAGTCCGTACTTGTGGTTCCGGCTTTGTAGATGTTAGGAGTAAAGTAGAGTTCAGGATCAAACTGACCTTCCACGTCACTAATGGTCACTCCGTCTTTTACAAAGATTGAGAGTCTGTTATAGCCAGTCTGATATCTCTTTGTATTTCCGTCACCCTGATCCTTTGAATTACCCTCATCTTTAGATTGTGGAATGTCCTTGTTGTACCACTGCATGTATATGTCACCCTTTGCTGGGTTCTCAGCTTCGTCATCTAGTGAAGGGCATCCGCAGAAACTGTATATCTCATCAGCCTCAAGATAGTCATTGAGGTTATCACAAATCACGTATTCAGTAAATCCGTTTGCAGTACCTTTAAGACCTATGCTCCCAGTAGGAACTCCAGAAGTCTGTGCAGCAATTGTTACTCCATTAATCATCCCGCTGTAAGATGGGATGGAAGTAATAAGGTTGTCGCCACCCTTCGGCATCTTCTCATTCATGAGATAATTTATGTCATGGTAGAGGGCAATGCTTTGATTAACCAAATCATTATAAGCAACACGGTTATTTTCCATTTTTGTTTTCCAAAGAGCATAAGCATTACATGTGTCGGTACTCATGAATTCAGGAGTAACGTAGTAATCAAAATTGTAGATACGGTCTGAACCCATATTCACTTCACGAAGGTTCAAATCTTCCGCACCAATGACCGTCATACATGTCTTTATTTCATCGACGGAAGAGGAGAGTTGCACATTCTGAAGAAGATTATCAAACGTCAGAAAGATGTTTGTATCCTCGCCATAAGTGCTTTCCTTATAAACGTTAACCGTCTTGTACCACGAGTCGAATATAATCGTCGCTTCAAAAGCTTCTGCAACTTCGCTAGTAAGGAAGGAATAAATATCAGTCCTTTCACATTCGAAGTATCTTTCCTTTTTTGCGATATCTGGATCAACATATCCGATGTGCCAGTCAGGACATTTCTCGTCAAGAACGAGGTTAAGCAAGCTGATTGTCTTGTTGTTGGCATCATACAGACGAACTCCGTTAATGCCATAATCCTCACCATTGTTGATGTAGAACTCCTCAAGATACTTCTGACCAAGGATTGTTTCCAAACTCTTTGCGGTTACTGACTTCTTCGGATTTACTCCGTCGTCTTCCTCGTCTACTTCGGAAATAATGAACCTAAACTGTCCCGGAATAATGACCATCTTCATTTCCGTAATAACGTCGTACACTTCATTTTCGACTTCATCATTCTTCTTATAGGTCGTGAAAGATATTTCGTTTAATTCGTTTATGCTTAGTTTCTTCTCCGTACATGGGATTTCGCCAATTCTCTCTCCATTAATCTTGCACAGTACGTAAGAAGGAACTTCTATATTGTTATAAAAGTCTCTGTTAAGAATCATAGGAATCCCACCTTTCTGGGAAGTTTCATCTTAATGTCTATAGTTACGGGGTGGCTGACCTGAATTTCATTTTCCCCATAGATCAGCCGTGGGAATATATAATTAAAAGTCTCTGAATAATTACTGTTCATCGAACTTGTAATCTTGCTTAGAGTGGAGTCAATCGTAATTGTTTCTCCAGCTTTGATTTCATTTATGTGAGTAATTCGATTGTCATCAGACAGGTTTGTGATTGAAAAATCTGTAATCAAACTGTCTGAAGTAATCTCAATGATTGGTTTCAGATAATCATATCTGTTATCCGAGTTGTTGTTGATTTTGAGGATTACATCATTAGCTGTAGTAACGTCGGCATATTCGTCATCAATCCATGCGAACTGTGAATCACATTCCATTGGAAATCTTATGCCAACAATCTTACCAGCACTTTCCTCAACCTCGGCATCTGTTATTCTAACCATGTAGTATAAGTTCTCTAACATTCCGGGAGCATATACATACATTTTCTTATACCCTTGAAATCCGGTGAGTCTGCTGAGTATTTCACGAACTTCATTCACCGTAAAGAAGTTTTTATTGGTTATATGCCAATTCTGTATTACAGTCATTGTAGGCTGTAACTTGGAGTTATATTTTGAACCAAGATATGTTGGAACTGGATTAGTGCCAAGAAATTCCTCGGTAGTATCCATCGTCATTCCAAGTTCATATGTGTCCTCAAAGTTGAACGAGGCCAACATAAGACCGTGGTCTGATAGTCTGTAGTCGCCAATAAGAGCGTCTCTTCCAAATACGTCCATTCTTTGTTCCTCACCTTCTTTCTTAGTATTGAAATAGGGCATAACGGTATTTCACGCTATGCCCCATAAATAAAAAATGAACGGTCACCCGTCCAATAAAAGTTATCTTTTAATTATTTCACTTGAAAAATCTTTGAATGCTTTTGTAATTGCATTGTTGACAAATCCCTTCATCTTATCAACATTCGTGTCGTCGATGTTGCCATTGACGGTAAGAACATTTCCGATGGTAAGTACAGGAGTCATTGTTTTACTACTGTATGTAGGCATCTTTAACTTGCCGAAGATTGTGGATGGATCAATCTTACTTAACTTGAATAAGTTGTCCGTCTGCTCTGCGGTGAGAACAGTGTCCCCCTTGTTAAGTTTTGTAAGAATTGCATTACGGGTAGGAGAGAGGATTGCCTCTTGTCCAAGTTCCTGCGTCCATGCCATTTCGTCTGCTTTAAGCTTGTGAACACCTACTGCATAACCACTGTACTTCTGAAGAATTGCCGCTTGTCTTGCTTTGTAATCAGCTATTGCTTTATCAACAATCGATTTCGTTTCTGCGGCGCCTTGGCTATATTGTACAGATTTTGTGAGTTGTTCATATGCTGAAGAGTATTGTCCAGTACTTGGATTCCAATATCCACCGTACATAAAATCTGAATCTAATTTATCTAATTCTTTTTGTTTGTTTTGCTTGTTTTGTTGTTGCTGTTTCAATGCTGCGGCTTGTTCAGCTGCATTTCTAGCATTTTGTCCATTGGTAGCATAGTCAGGTATTCCTGCTGTTTGTGCAGCCTGTTCCTCTGCACGTCTAGCTTGTTGCGCTTTTGTAACTGCATCAGTATTAGAAGTAGAAGTAAATCCATTTGATATAATGTCTACGACCTGGTTGCCCAAATCTTGGACTTCTCTTAGAACATTCATTGCTTCCGTCTTTTTATGTAATTCTGCTTTCCAAGCATCTAAATCACTAGTATCTTCATCTTTTTTAGGAGGTTGTCCACCTGGCGTAGATCCTTTATCACCATCACCGCCAGCACCACTTGCAGTTGCAATAGTTTTATTGATTTCATCTTGAATTTCTCTAAGAGAATTAATAATTCTACTGTTGTCATACCCACCTTCAAGAGTTTTAATTAATGCATTCTGCAACATATTGGTAGCATTAATTAAATCCATCTCGGTGTCTCTAGTAGAATTAAGCTCCATCACAAGGCTGTCTGCTTTCGCGGTAAAGATGTTTGCAACTTCCGCAGCCGTGATATCAGCTTCAGCTTGAAGTCCACCAAGATACAGCTCAAGAATGTTAATCTCAGACATGAATCCGCTAGACTCAACTGCAAGAGTTTCACCATATGCCGCAATTGCATTTTCACCTTGTTTCCAAGAATTAGTAATGGTTTCGGATACAATAACTCCATGAGTTTTAACGAGTTCAGCTATTGTTTCCGCAATCGCATTTGTATTGTTCTTAATGATTTCGAATGAATCCTTTTGAACCTTTTCAGTATCTTTAAGGTATTCCTCTAAAGCATCAATTTCTTTTTGTCTCTCGTCTTCGAAGTCTTCCATCTGCTGGTCGAGTGCTTCTTTCTGTTTCTCAATAGAGTGATCGTATTGAGTCTCTTCGAGATCTTCTAATGCTTCATTAAGTTCCTGTTGGAGTTTAATGCGTTTAGCATTTGCAGATGCAGAGTCATCATTGGACAATACTGCAATTTGATTTTGAAGTTTAGTAATGTTCTTATTCTTCTCAGCGAGAGTCTTCTGCCAATCATGGAGGTCTTTATCTTGATCGAGAGCTTCCTTCTGTGCATCAATGAGTTCTTTATACTTGTCAATCTGTTTTTGGATACCTTCCTTGATTAAGTCAACACGGGCTTTGTTCAAATCCATAATGGATTTCTTAGCATCCTCAGCAGCAAGTGCTTCAGACCATTGTTGCTCAGTAAGTTCTGACAACTTGTCAAGATACTCAGTAGTGGAATACAATCCGTTAGCATAAGAATCATTAAGTTGGTCAATTTGTTCCTGATACTTCTCAACATTATGTCGAGCAAGTTCGTACTGTTCCGCAAACATTCCGAGACGAGTCATTCCTTCTTTAGACCAGACTCCTTCTTCGTCAGACACGTCAATTTCATCAATAAGACTATTGATATTATTGAGTTGATCCTTCAAAGAAGAGAACTGATTCTGAAGTCTCTCGAATGCTTGATCACTAAGTTCAAGGATGGAGTTCTGAAGTTGTTCGATGGATTGGTCACAGTCAAGAATGCTTTCATCAACTTCCTTGATGGAGTTAACCATCTCAAGCCATTCGTCCGTACCCTTTTGAATATATCCGTTAGCGATGGAAGAGGAGAGATCATTGATAAGTTCCGCTTTCTCTTTTTCAAGAAGATTGCGTTGCTTTCTTGAAACTTCAATCTGTGCTTCGTAGAATCCTTTACCAATGATTTGCCCGGCTTCTTCAAACAAAGATATCTGTTTGTCAATAAAACTGCTTGCAGAACCAATAAGTTCAAACTCGTCTGTAAAATCTTGAACGATGTTATTAAACTTGTCAAGCGCAAGGTCACGCAACGTTTCCTTTAACTCAAGAAGTTTTTGATTGCAATCGTTAACCTTATTCGCCCAGTTCTGATATTCGGTGAGAATCTTATTGACTTCTTCGCCACCTTCTCCCATGAGTTTCGTAAGGTCAACAGCACCATTCTTAATTTTGTCTTGTAAGTCTGCATCAAGTTTTGCAAGCTCTTTATTTGCTTGATCCTCATACATGATAAGAGCGGAAGAGTAATCCTTGATTTCCTCGGACACAATTCCAATCTTTCCGGCAATGAGAATATTTTTAGACATAGAGCCATTGACATTTTCAAGGCTAGCATCGAGTTTGTTAAGTGCCTGATCTATTACTTCAATACGACGCTCGAAGAAGTCGAAGAGTTCTTCGTAATCATTCTTCGTTGAATCCGCATCAGCTAATTTGTCATAATTAAGATCAAATGTATCAAGGTCAAGCCCAACCTTTTTCATTTCTTCTATAGTCTTTACAATCGGATTAACTTTGTATGCTACTATATTAGCATATTCATTTCCAGACATTGCTCCAGCATTTAACTGCTCAAGCTTATCGTTGCCCCATTTATCTTTAACGGATTGCTCAGAATATATATCATAATATTGTGCAACAATTTCCAATTCCTTTATTGCTTCTTCTTTTGTCATTCCGAACTGTTGCATTAACCTATCCTTAAACATGTTAAGTTTGGCTTCTTCATATGTATGATATTTTGACAAATCAAATTTATATAATTCGTTTATCTTTTTAATAAATGCGTCGTTGTTTTTAATTTTTGTTGTGTAATAATCTTCATCTAGTTTTACCTTTTCAATATAAGCATCTCTATATTGTTCAAAATCTTTCTTTCTATATTCTTGAAGAGCAGTATAGATTTCTTCAACAGAAGTAACGCCAGAATAATATCCGACAACAAGAGTATTTAATTCATCACTTAATCCTGCGACAGATGATAAAACTGATTCAGAAATTTGATTGTTTTTCATTGCTTCTTCAAATTCTCTTAATACAGATGTACTGTTCTTAATATCTGAAAAAGCATCTTTTAATTCTTTTCCTGCACGTTTGGCAGTAACTTCAATTTCTTTCAGTACTTGTAATATTCCAACTTTCTCTTTTTGAATATTAAACCACTGATCGGTTGTTATTTTACCTTCTTTTGCATGTTCAATAATTAAAGAAAATGTATCATCAAATTGTTTTTGTAATTCATCACTTAAACCATCTTTTTTAATTTGTTCGAGAATATCGTTATATTGTTGATATAATAATATTTCTTCATTATCTTCATCTAATCCAATTGTTACTTTTACTTTATCAAACAACTCATCAACAACTTGTTGCAAATCACCAGCATTGTCAGAAGTGATATCAACATCAAATTCTGTTTTTATTTTTAATTTATCTTCATTTGTTAAAGTATTATCTCTGATTTTTGTCAAATATTCTTCTATTGAACTGAGACTTGATTGATAATCATTAATTGCATTCGCTTGTGATTCTGTAAATTTTCCGTTATATTTTGTTGTATTAACTATCTTTGCATAATGTAAAAAGGCATCCTCTAAATTACCATATTCTTCAATTAAATTTAATAACAAAACTAATTCGTCTTGAGTATTAACAGAGTTTTCTTTTACGAAATTTTCATATTGATTAAGCCATTCAGAGCCTATTGTCTTTGTATATCCAGTACCACTTTCGTATTTTTCTATGAAACCATTTGATGCTGATGCTGCCTTATTCATTATGGCATAATAGTTTGACATTAATGAATCTGTATCAAAACCAAGCGCAATTCTAATTGTATTTTCATCAATTCCTAATGCTTCTGAAAGACTTGTTATTAATGCATCAACTTGAGGAACTAGTTCTTTAATTGCCAAGTCTTTATCTTCAAGTCTAATAAGTTGAACTAAATCAATTTGGGCATTTTTGTCGTTAGCTATCTTATCAAGAATATCTGCAACATAATTTCCAACATCATCAGAAGTTTTATGTTGTAATGCTGTTTCTATGTCTATTCCGTTTATTATACGAGAAACGGCATTTTGCACGCTCGAATCTAATTCTTTATAATTTTCGTCTAAATGCATCCATGCATTTGCAAGGCTTCTATATTTTGTTAAATTCTGTTGTGTTTCCTGATTTAATTGTCTATACAAATTCTTAGCAGCTAATTGGGCTTTTATTAAATTCGCTTCTGTATAAACAAAATCTCCATCAACATATTCTTTCCCAAAACCAGTTTCGCTTGCAAGGTATGTCTGTGCAAAATTAATTAATCTCCCGGATTGCGGATCTTTATATTTATATTTTGCATTATCAAAAATTTTATCAAAATCATCTGGATTTGACATCTCTAAAAACTCTTTAAGTAGTTCTGCTTCGTCAAGTTTCGAAAGAACCTTCTGCCTGCCAACTACATATGATTTTTCGCTCATTCGATTGAGTTGTTCGACAATATCATTACCAGATGTGTCTTGCCCAGTTGTTACCAACAAAGTGTATGCCGCCTCTTGTGCATCAAGATATGCTTGTCTTAATTCTTCAACACCATCTTTTAGATTAATTATCGCATTCCCTTCACTAGTCCAACCATCCACCATTGTTGGGAACATGTCTGCTATTTGATTAACAACTTTATTATACTGACTAAATTCATCTTCGGTTAACGAAATGTTTCTGCCAAGAGAATCAACACCTTTGGATAGTTCTTCATATTTTGGAATTAAACCTTCGATAGTTTCTTTATATGAATTTGCCTCATCAATGGCTTCTTTGTATTTACTAATAGTATTTTCAACAGATTCTGCAAGTTCTTCATCTGTTTTAATTAATATGTCAATTAATTCTGTTAGTCCACGGATTGCAAGACTTATACCAATGCCAATTGCAGCATTAAGTGCAACATTTAAGGCAGATGTAGCTATTGTCGCTGCTTTTGATTTATCCGCATATTGGTCTATGTTACTAGAAAGATTTTTACTATTGACTATAGCATCTCTCGTAGCAGAGTTCATATTTTTTTGGTTTGTTAATAAGAACTGATCAGTATATATCTTTCTTTGCTCTATGTCATCAATTTTACTTAAACCATCAGCATATGTTTTTAATGTATTGACATCTGCTTTCTCAAAAAGTTTTCCAATACCATTTGTGAATCCATTATTAAATATTCCAACATTCTTAAATCCAAGAAAAGCTCCTATGCCAGCACTTAAAGTGCCACCAAGCCCTCCAAGTTTTGTTATGTTGTTTACAAAATTTATAACCGCATTACCAGCTTCTACAAAGAATTTAATTAAATCAGAACTAACAAGAGTCTGAGATAGTTCTTCTATACTTGCTTTTGTCTTGTCAATTGAATATTGAATTGACTGTTGATATCTTTCTTGCTCTCGCATAGCAGACCCTTCAGCATCTTCTGCGGTTTGATATGCTTTTTCAAGAGTATCGATGTTATTAAGAACGGCATATAAACCATTCGCCATTCTCTTTCCAGCCAAAGCTTCTCCTAAAGAAGCCCTTTCAATATCTGTTAAGTTTTGCCATTCTTTTCCAATTCCAACCATAATCTCATATAAATCTTTATATGTATTATTGTCTTTCATAATGTCAAAACCAGTTAAACTCTTAACAAGACCACGAAGTTTTGATGTAGACTCAGTATACTCGTCTTGCTCCTCATTAAGTTCTTCTAATTCTGTTTTCGAACCACGAATTCTTGCAGACATTGTTTTCCAAAGGTTACCAACAACCTGCGGATCTTGTAATACTGTATTTGTCGTCGTTACAAGTGCAACAGATTTTTGAAGGTCTGTATTCGCAGCATTAAATGATGCAGCACTCCTCTTAAGGGCCTCACCAATTCCACCAGAACTAATTGCAAAATTGTTTGATACCTCATTAAATACATCAATAATGTGTATTGCATCTTTGGCTTCCATTTGAAAACCTTGAAGCGTAGAAATAAGAGACTCGTTTGCCGTACTTATGTCAATTCCGTCACCAACATTCTTATAAATAAGGGCAACTCTTGCAAGTTCTTTGCTGTCCGGTAAATTATAACCCATCCTTGCCCAGTCAGCAGTTGCGGCAATTGTATCTGTAATTGTTCCACCAACTTCTTTTGCGGTATCAGCATAAGACTTAAAATCTTTCTCAAGTTCTTTAATGGAATGATCTGATACTTTCGCCAACTCTGTAAATTGTGTATTAAGTTGAATTACATTCTGTCCAATCATTTTTGCATATCGCATTATATCTCTAAAACTGAAATAAGATGCAATCTGTTGGGCAAATGTGTAAAAGACTTTATTTTTAAGTGTTCTTATAAAACCGGATCCAGCTTTGTTTGCACGATCTATTTCTGTTTGAATGTTGAAAAATGCCTTTTGAATTTCTTGTAATTTGATATCACTTATTTCTGGATTTTGTGCTTCAGTCATTAAAGCAATAATCTCATTTCTTTTGCCTTTTCCAATCCTTGTGTTATAATTAACATATTCTTGCATCTGCTGGATAATGCTCGCTGCACGAACAGAGTTTGCACGCTTTGGTATCTCAGATAATTTACCAAATAAATCCGTTATTTCATTTTCTAATGCAGTTACTTCTTGAACTTGATTCTCGTTTGTAATATCAAGTTTATAATCTTGTAATAAAACAAGTTTATTCTGTATATCATTTAATACATCATTATATTCATTCAAATATTTTAAGGAATTCTTACTCTTACTTACCCTATCAAAATCCCTTTGAAATTTATCTAATGGTCTTGTGTATATTTCTCTATAGTTTTCTTCATTTTTCTTTTTATCAAACAAATAATTTTCTAAGTCTGCATCTTTATACATCTTTTCCCAATTATATTTTTGTTCATTATTTGTTTCTTCTTTTTTTGTTTCTTTTCTTGTTCCTAAAACATTACTATTGCTAGGATTTTTAATTGCATTGGATTCTTTTTTGAATTCATCTGTTTTTTCTCTTACTGCGCTAGTAACATTTTCAACCGATTCTTTTAACTCTGTTAACTTATCTTTTTCAGATGCTACAACTCTATTTACTATTTTTTCTTCATTTGTAAAGGCAGTATTTTTCTTTCCTATTCTCTTAGATGTTTCTTTGAGGGCATCATTAAGTTCATTAACTTTTGATATTTCGCCATCTATTCTATCTTGATTGTTTATATTAAAATCAGTATCTATTTTTACTGTTTCTCCAATAAGTCTATTTGTAACTTTCTGAGAGAACCCCTCCGAATCAAATTCTCCTTCAGAAAGTGGCTCAACTGGGATCTGAGCGGGAGAGAACTGAATTTGCTCAGAAACTGATTCTGCAAATTTTGATGGTTCATTTATTTCTGGTTGTACAGAAATGGTGGCGTTCCATCCGTTGAGAAATTGTGTTGTTTCTGTAACGAATAAATTTGGATCATCAACATTTGGTTTAACATTAACTTTTGCAAATTCATCCTTAATATTATCAGTAATTTCATCTACAAATTCATTTGGATTTAAAATTGGCTTTACTTTAATAAGAGTAGGAGATAATCTATCCGGAAGTTGTTCTTGAAATTCTTCTGTTCCCAACCCATTCTGCGTATTTGATTGTTTATTTATTCTATCAAAATCATATCCCAACTCTTCTAAATACACATGTGCTTTTGGAAGTGTTGCGAGAAAATCATTCCATTCGTCTGACTTAACAAAATCTTTTGCTGCACCATATGACATGAATTTATCTTTAAATTTTTCAAGTTCTGGATACTTTTCTAGTATATGATCAATCCACTTTGTTTGATCATCTATATCTCTTTGTTCTGTTAAAGTCTTTAGTTCAATTGTGGAATCAACCAAATCTAATAACTTAGCAGATAAATTTTTAACATAATCTCTACTGTCAGACAATGCCTCATTTAATGAATGTCTAAGTGATTCACTTTGGGATTCAATGTTTTTAATTTCTTGTTCTATACCATAAAACTCAGTAGATACTTTGTCTATGTTCAATCCCAAACGATCTTCTGCAACCTTATCGAAGCGCTTTATGTCTTTATAATCATAATGATTTTGTAAATACTCATTCGGATGACCATTAAAATACATCATAGATTTGTTTATTTCATGTCCATTCTCACTACGTATAGCAGTGATTTTTGATGCAAAATAATCAGCAAGTTTATTTAACTCCTCAATCTTTGCTTTCGTTTCTTCTGTCTCTGGTTCAATCTTAAGCTTGTCAATTTCTTTTAATGTATTTTCATAGTTTTCAAGCATCACAAGATTTTGTTGAATTTCATTATCAAATTCTTGAGTAGGAGAAAAAGATGAAGTCAGAATTATGTTATCACTTTGTAATTCATTAAATGCTTCTGATAATTCAATAACTTTTTCTTTTAACGAATCTATGTCTTGTTTTGTCTCGTTGGTTCTATTCTTTAATTCATCTAATTCGTTGTTTATATTATCCAATCCATCTATGTTCCTAGTATTATTAAAAGACTCCATAATACCACTAATTTCTTCTTTTATTGCATTTAACGAATCTACTACATCACTTAATGTCGCCGTCGAAAACCCATACTTTTCAAGAAATTCATTTTTATCTGATGTTTTTTTTAAATTATATGTATGAGTATAGTTTCCTAAAAAATCATTGATTCCAAAACTATTTTCCAACACATAATTATTCAAATGATTGTATATATCTTGTTGTGTAACTTGTCCAAATTTCAATTTTAAAACACTAAATAGCCGTTCTTCTTCAATATCAGATAGATTATTGTCTTTTACTATTTTATTTATAAAATCATCATATTGTTCACTTATATCTTTTTTATTATTATTTTCATCGGTTATTTGCTTTAAAAAATCCTCTGTATATGTCGGAATCTGATCCTTTAATTTATTATAAAGATCATTATGTGTCGATTCTAATAGTGAAATATTGAAAATTCCACCAAGAGATTCGTGTGCATTAAACACTATTTTTTTATATACTGAACTCTTTTTATTTTGTGTTATTTCCTCTAAATCTCTTGCAAATTTCTTATAAAAATCTTCTTTAACTTTTTCTATTTCTCCTTTTGAGTTTTTTCTTTCACTTTCGTAATCAGCTTTTTCAATTTTGTCACGAAAAGCTTCAAAGAATTTTTTTGTAAAAACAACTTGAACGCTTTCGATTCCTCCAATAAGCTGTTCCTCTATGTCAAAGAATTTACTGTCATAATCATTATCTTGTAAAAAAGAGGCAAGATCTCCCTTTTTATATTCACCATTTTCTATTCTTGGAAAACTCATTGCCGCTCTTTTATCACCAGAATGAGAATGATATCCATATTTTATCTTTTCACCACTTCGCACTGCTATACGTTTTGCATCGTCATATACTAAAGATGTATTTACTCCGCTTTTATCCCCATGCAAAAACGGAGTAGTTAATAAACCGTTAGATGTAGCAAACCATCCATGTTCATATAAACCATTATGACCCTTCATTATTTCGTCAGCATGTAATTGATCTAGTATAATGTTAGCCATATCTACGTAATCTTTTCCAATACTATTAGCGGCCGATATAGATATTTGTGGAAGTAATGAATCTATTTTATCTCCAATATCAACAAGTTTTTGTGCTATTGGAGCCAAATCCTCGCATATTGAAGATAATCCCTTATCTACCTCGTCAATTGCATCTATAATTTTATTAATATTTTCTGTAGTTTTTTCATTATCATGTGGCAAATTTATTATTTCTGTTTTTATTCCTTCCAACAATCCTGTTATTTTGGATATATCCTCATTTGAGATTCCAGCTCCAATAGGTACATTTGGATTTTTTGTAACAGCTTCCGCTGTTGTTGCACCAACTCTCTGAGCATTTCCGGCAGATCCATAGTTTTCTGCATTTTGTTGTACAGTGACCTCTTTAAATGCGTCAATTATTGTTTCTTTTAAAGATGTAACCTGTTGGGAATATGTCATTCTCATACCATTCCCTTCAAAGCGTTTCCTCGTTGTTGCATCAAGTTTTAAATCATTTATGTTTCCACCTAAAGAAATGTATCCCTGAATATAACCAACCAAGTCTTTTATTTTTTCAAAATTCTTTTCTGTTACAGCCACTTCTTTTACATCACTATCATTAAGCAGTCTTTCTATATTCTCTTTTGCTTTTTCAATACTCTGATAATATCTCATTACTCCATCGACTGCCTGCTCTATTTTTTCATCTGATTTTTTTTTACCAAATGAACCCAAAGAAATTTTTGTTCTTTTTTTACTTTGTGGTGCATTTTCTTCTTGCATAAGAAATGTTCTTCCGACTTCCATATATCTATCATGAACTGACTCTGCTTTTTTTGCGGCCATGCCAGTTGCCATATAAATCATTTCATCATAAATATCAGCAATATCTTTTTCTAATTTGTCTGTAAGTTTTTTTACAACAGCATCAACGGTATTTGTTAATCCTCTTGTTTCCACTGTACTTGCTTCGTTTGAAATCTGATTTAATACAAAATTTCCTTTTCTTTGTTCAAAGCCATCTTCAAAAGCATCTTTTAAATCTTTTGTAAATTTTTTTGCGAAATCTTTTGTTGTATCAGATTTTCCAAATATATTATTAAAATCGTTTGTAATTGCATTTCTAAATCCACTTAACACAGGATTTTTTGTTTCTATGTCTTTTAACTCTTTCAGAATAGAAATAATTTCGATTTGCTGTGTTACCATTTCCTCAGTACCATTATCATGTTTTTCTTGTGATACTTTTTGGTAAGATGCAATCAAATCGGCATATTTTCTAGCCGCATCTAACATTTCTAATTGCGCACTCTGATCTTTTGGTGCATATTTCGAATCTTGTGCAATACGCTCTGATGTATACCCTTTTACAGTTTCCAATATTTTTTCTCTTTTATCTGATTTATTTCCAATAGATTTTAATGTATCTATATCACGTGCTTTAGATGCCGCATTATTTTGTATAATAAGTTTATTTTCTTTTGCTATAATATCTTTTCTTTGTTGTTCTTTTTGTAATATTTCATCTTGTTTTTTTAGAAGCTTATCAAGATTTTTAATGTTAAGTTCGTTTAATAATCCATTAATACCAGATTTAGTTTCTATTTTTCTTAGGAAATCAGATTTTTGTTCAAGTCTATTCATCGCATCGCTAATCTTATCACTATCACCAGATGCTTCTGAAAACTCCTTAAAAAAATCTGAAAAGATACCGCCAAGTTGCATTACACGCTGTCCGTCTTGTGTAATTTTCTTGAATAAATTTTCCATTCTTTCTGAAATTTCGTTTGAATATGCATCAGAAACGGCTCGTGCAGACTCAACCGCACCTGCCACTAAATCTTTTTTATTTATTCTAAATTTTATTTGTAATGGTTCTTCCATATTGTTAATCGCCTCCTTATCCAACCTCAACTATAAATCTATCTGCTAATTCTTTTCGTAATTCTTTTTTATATCTGTTTATATAGTTCCAAATACTTCCATCTTGTCCTATTGGAGTATTGAAACCACTAATAAATCTTACTGGAATCCCACCATAGTCTTCTGATGGTAATCCATGCCACCCACGCAAAAACGAAGACAACACCATATCATATGTACCATGATAATGTTCTCCAGTCATATATTTTGTAGATATTCTAATTCCACCAATATATGTGTTTTTACTTTTAGATGTAGAAGTAAAACTTTTAAATGTATGTCCTAAACCAGATATCAAAATACTTCTGTCGGAGTATACATAATTAAAGTTTCTATCATAATATCTAGGATAGTTTGTGTATCCACCGCTGTCACTACGAAAAACTTCCTCCATATAAAACTCTTTAATTATCTTCATATATTCTTTTTTGAGAGATTCGCTTGCTTCAATCGAAAGTTCTTTCGCTTTTTTTCTCGCAGCTTCTAAAAGTTTTTTTTCAAACTCTTTTGATAATGATGTAGCCATCGCTTTTACCTCCTTCTTCAAATAATAACAAAATAAAAAGCCCCGTAAGCTGTGACACCTACGAAGCCTAGTGGGAGAGTAGTGCTCCCTAATAAACTATTTTATTCTCAAATATTGTTCATAATATTTGTTATAATCTATCCAACTATATCTATATTTTTTAATATCTATAATTCTACTTATAGGATTACCGAACATTAAAATATGAACGGATGCAAAAATTTCTTCAAAATAATCTTCTATAAATGAAAACAATATTCCTTCGTATATCAATATATTCCATATGTTCCATGCATCATAATTATCTTTTAATATAGAATCAATAGCATTATTAATTTCAAAAAATTTTTCTTTTACCATCAATATTTTTACCTACCATTAAAATTTTCTTTTTATATGTTAATTTTGTCATCTTTAGAAACACAATTATTTGTCCACATAATCAGTTTATTTACCTTGTTAGTATATGCACCATATCTTTCAAATATATCATTAAATGATAAATCATATCCAAAATCATGCTTAATTACATCTAACACAACTTTTTGCGATTCTTCTTCGGTTTCTCCTAATCCAACAATATTCCAATTTTCAGTGGTTAAACTTGTCTGATACATAATTATCCATCCTTTCTAATAAAAGTCTTATTTCATTACGCAGTACCATCCCGGAAGCCCTTCAATTTCTTGAGCATCCTTGCCGATAATAAATTCTTTTTCTAATTTTCTTTCAACAGCACCATCAATTGTAACCCTATGAATACTTGGAATGTCTGCTAAAACTCCGTCTTTGATAATTTTACCAAGACTAATAGGAGTGTAATTACAAACATTCGCAGCAAGATTGATATGTTTGCATCCTTCCTTATAAGGTTCAACTCCATTATGATCATGTCCGTGAATATTCAAACACCACTGTAAGCCATACACTGGTTCATGGGAAAGCAATATTTTCTCCGCAATAAATAAAGGCCCAGTGTATATCTCGTCAAACACGTTAACATATTTTCCACGGGTGTCATGATTACCAAGCAATAAAATCTTTTTCCGGGCTTTAATCATTGGGATATATTTTGGATCACCAACATCTCCAAGACACACAAATGTATCATTTTTGGCAACAGTCTTATTAATAATGTCAATTTGTTCCTCTGGAGTAATCCAGTATGGAGACATCAATTTACAATCTTTATCATCAAAATGCGTGTCCGATAAAATATAAACACTGCCACTGTCAGACCAGTGTCTGAACGGTTCGTATAAAGTAGCAATCATAATTATTTCCTCATATTTCCTAAAGTGTCCATAATCATTTTTACTTTATCTTCATCTAAGTTCTCAAGAGACTTGGAAAGCCCTTCAAGAACTGGAGCAATGGTTGCTCCGGCAAGAGTGCCAAATCTGGTTACCTGACTCTGAATAAATGCCTGCGGAGTCAATTCATTCTGAATTGCATCATTCCATGTCATTTCAATAAACATCTGACACTCGGTGATTTCTTTTTCACCAATGCTGTTAATGATTGTCTCAATCAATCCGTTTGAATTGAGTAAGTCATACTCCGCAAGAAGATTGTTAGTATCAATCTCCAAATCCGTATATAACTCAATCAATCCCATAATATGTAAAACATACTTGCTTACGGAATTAATCTTAAGTCCATTAACATTACCAGCTTCGTCATGACTGTGGATTGATACAGCCGTCACTCTTTCCGCAAGATTAATCTTATCTACGACTCCTACATAGGACTTTGTTTTAAGAAGATCATTAATCTTAGTTGCCCTGATTTTTTCGTTTACAACTTTCGCATTAGTCTCATTAACCGCATCTATAAATTCCTTTATCTTCATTTTATTCCTCCTCGATTTCTTCCGTTTCTTCATTATCCTCATCGTCAGATATTTCTTCTTCAACATCTGACTCATCATTATTTAATTCTCCATTTTCTATCCTAATAAGCTGATTTGACACCTCACATGACATGTTAATCAACTTCGCCAAAGGCTCTTCTTCACCATTCTCAGTTAAAAGGATTAGTTTTCTAAGGTGAGTGAGTATTGATTCCATAAGACATTTATTATTGCTCATGATTTATCACCCCTTAAAATTATTTATGTAAGCCATTCCGATTAAAATAGCATCGGATTGATCGTCATTTTCTACCTCAATATTAAACAGTTCCTTTACTTTGTTTTTTCCCCACTCCTTAAGTTCATCTCTTTTCCTTGGAAGTTTTTCTCCCTTTTCCGAAACAAGTTTACGCCACTCCGTTGGTCTGAACGGATAGTAGAAGATATGTTTATCAACACACTTACCAAGAATTGCACCAACAAGCATTGATAAATCTCGTTGCACCTGTGGGTTGCGAATAACAACTGGGACTTCCCAAGTTACAATGTCTGGCTTATATTTAGATATTGTTTTATATATGCCCAATATCATCTGGTTAAACCGCTCTTTTGAATCTTTTATTTTTGATAAATCAATTGAACCTTTATCAATCAGTTTTCCATTTTCAAAATATGCATACCCAGTTGATTTCGTTGAACTGTCTAAACTCAATAATTTACATATACCCATAATAAAAATAGGAGAGCAGTAGTAGTACCTGCCCTCCGTCTCCTTTATCTAAAATCACCGTTTTTCAGGTGTTCCCTAAATGCATCCTTGATGTAGACAATCGTCTCATCAATAACTCCATTTGTTTTACCTTGTTCTTTAAGGATTTTCTCATATTGGTCATATGTTTTAATAATAAAATCATATGTCTCCCTATTAAATTTTCTGCCATTGGAAATAGCAGAAGCGAAATCTAAAATTCTCCACCTCATATCCTCCGTGGATTTTTCAAAGAACATTTCAGAAAACCTATCTATTTCATCTCTAATCCTTTGATCATGCTTAATAGATTCTTCTCTGTCAGTATCCTGCTGTTTCTTTAACATATCTATCGTTTCCGTCAGTTTCTCAATAGCTTCGTGATCATCGTTTTTATTCTTAATCCATTTAACGGGTTTTCCAATGTATACAGATATCTTTTCAATTACTTGAAAGATTGCAACTAAAGCAAACAAAATAACAAAAATGGAAAAAACTACTGACACTAAATTCAATTGAAGCAATTGTTCAATGTTTGTCATGTCACGCCTCCATTTCTGTTATTTGTCTACCTTTCCGAATAAAGCATAAATAAATGCTTTCACTGTATCATAACCAACCGTACTTCCAATAACGTTAACAATTCCCATGCATACGGCATAAACCGCTACAAGATAATTCATTGCCATATTTCCTTGAAGTGCATAAATGACTACCTCTGCAACTCCAACAAGAAATGCCGTGATTACGGCAACTATAATCGGCTTATAACTCCACTTGAAACTGTCAAACAGTTTCTTGATAATCTCAATGCCGATAGAAGTAGCTGCGGCACTAATAACCAAAATGCCAATAAATGTTTCAACAGACATAGTTCGCTCCTTTCTACAAGAGTTTCAGAAACTCATTGTTATCTATTTTTAATCCGTCATCTCCGAATTTAATCTTCGATGCTTTTGTTAAACCATTACCATAAGACCCCGGATACTCAACTCCATTAGGATCAATGTCATTGAGATACATCAGGATTTCAGCTGCGGTAACCATGAATTGACGCTCACCTCTCTTAACATAATGAGCGCCAAGTTTTGCTTTAGATTTAGGCCCAAAGATACCGTCCTCAGCAATTTGATTGTCTTTATAATCAATGTTCATCGCATGCTGGAGTACTCTTGCTTTAGCCTTTGAAATATCCGTTTCATTGACTCCAGTAAACTCCCTTGCATATGCAAGCCCCTTTGTAACCAATCCAGTTACCGGAGTGGGAGATGGGGTGGGTTCTGGAGTAGGAGTCGGAACAGTACCAAGTAACCACTCTGCAATACACTCAGCTTCAGCCTTTGCAAGCTTATCAAGATTGTCATCATTTAATAACCACATTGTGGCTGCTTTGTTTGTATGGAATGAATGCTCAAGGATAAGTCCAGGAGTGTTAGCCATTCTAGCACCATGGAGAACACCATAGTAATTATCATTAGACAATCCATCTTTGTTTCTGTCGCTCTGTGCATTCCTCGTAAGAACTTTATATCCAACACCCATTATCTTACCAATCACTGGTGCAATCTTATTTGCAAATTCCTTTGACAAATCGTCAACATTAGTGGTAGTGTCATTTGACAAATGATAAATTGCGGCATAATTTACGGACTCAGTACCACATGCATTACTATGAAGTGACAAAAATAAATCACATCCCTTAGATGCCATTCCCCTAGATACCAATGCCATATCCTTATCTTTGTTTGCTCTTGTCGTGATTACCTCAATTCCTAGTTGTTCCAAATAATTCTTCAAAAGAAGATGAAGTTTCCAAACCATGTCGGACTCATAATATTCAGGAACAACGGGAGAACGGTTATATTTTCCGTAATGTCCAGCATCTAAACATACTTTCTTTTTCGCCATAGTCTCATCACCACCTTCCTTTGTTTGTAAAATCTTATCTAAAATATTTATTATCTGATAACCGTAAGAATCTTTTGCTTTGTTTGCATCTTCCAAAGTCTTATACTTTTTTGTGTCATATCCCGGAACAGCCCATGTCCCGGCTAGATCTTCAATGCTCTTTGCACTGCCACCTTTTGCAATTAAAAACCATGCGGTTCTTCGAGGATCAACGCATGGCATTTTTAAATCATCCATTGTGGCATATGTCTTAAGGTGTTGTGCATGTGCTAGAATACCTTCAGAGATGGTATTAAATTCGCATCCATGCACTCCATTCCCTGTTGCACCAAGACCACAAAAATTATTCTGTTTATAAGATACGTCACCATTAAAAGAAAAATTGCCAGTCTCTTTACATGCCTGTGCAAAAGCTAAGTCTCCACGGACTCCTTCTTGTTCACACACATCAAGATATAACTGGCAAAAATCTATAATACTAATGTTAGTTGTAAATTTTGGATTGTCGTTTACGGACGACAAATATTTTGCCATCTGTTGTGCGGTGGCGATGGGTTCACCTAATATATCCATCGGTATCACCCCCTTAAAAACTCAATGCATTCTTTAATGCATTTATATATGTTCTCAATATCAAAATATGTTTCTTGTCCACTAAAAGTAATTCTTATGCAAGAGTTAATGTCTTCAGTGGGTATTCCTATGGCAATAAGTGCAGACGAAGGAACTGAGTCTCCGTTGTTGCAAGCGGAGCCAGTAGAAACATATATGCCTTTTGTTTCAAGCAAAGCAACCAAATCTGATCCGTTAATTCCTTTAAAACAAACATACAAATTAAATGGTAACCTTTTAAACTCCTTATTAGTTCCTACGAGATAACAGTTTGGAATGCCTATTCTAAACATTTCCCATAAGCAATCCCTTTGATAACCCATTACAAAATCATATTTGTAATTCTTTATAGCTTCGCCAAGGGATGCTATGCCTACAACGTTTTCGGTTCCAGCAAACAAACCATTTTCCTGCGAACCGTAAATAATTGGATTTATGTAAATATCTTCCAGTTTATAAAGAACTCCAACTCCTTTAAGAGCATGGAGTTTATGGCCTGAAAACGTTGCAATGTCAACTCCTAAATCAAGAACATTAACCTTAAAATATGGTATGTAACCAGTCAAATCAACAACAACAATACCATGATAATAATGAACTAACTTAGTTATTTCAAGAATCCTTTGAATTGTTCCGAGTTCGGAACTCGCTGCCTCAAAGCAAACAATTGATTGGTCTGGATAACATTTTTCAAGTTGTCTCTCTAAATCTTCAAGATCGATAAAACCATATTTATCAACCTTTAATTCATGATGATAACGATAATCAAGACAACACTTTATCATGGATTTATGAGCAGTAGGAGAGTAGAAAAGACAATATTTATCTACTCCTTTCACTAATCCACTGATTGCTAAACTGTTTGCAGCCGATCCACTTGAAGTAAAAATGATTTCAGAATTTGCTGGAGCATGAATAAATTTACTGACAGACTCACGTGCGTCTTCAATAATGTTTCTCGTTTTTTTGCCAAGGTCATATGAAGAACTTGGATTTCCAAAATCATCTAATACCTCAATAATTTTATTTTTAACTTTGTCGGTAAGTGGCGTTGTCGCCGCATTGTCAAGATAATACATCAATCTTCTTCCTCCAGTAATACATATTTAATGCTCATTGGCAGTATAACCAAATCAAAATCATATTTCTGACAAATTGTTTTATATACTTCTTCAGCAACATATCTCGCTGCAAACTTGGTAGCCATCTGTATGTTATCAATAAACGAATAAGTACAACTTCCGTTACAAACAACATAGTTGGTTGGATTGTCGAAAGTTGCTATGACATATCTTTTTAATTCTTTTTCAATGTGTTCTATCATGGGATCACCTCAATTCATGGTTCTTCCACTTAATATATAATTCTCTAGTTTCTGTTTTATTAAACAGCATTACGAGAACTTCATTGTCAGAATATAAATCCTTTGTAACATACATGTCAACTGGATATGCATTGTGCTTTATATAAAGCTTTTGCTGTTTTGGATCTATAATTCTGATAACGTCATTTAATGAATACTTCTCATTGCTAAGTTTGCTAATTTCCATATTCAATCTTCCTTTGCATTCCTTATAGTGTAGTGTTGTTAAAAGTAAAAAAATGGGGCATACAAAACTCATCCGGTAGTGAGAGTGAACGTATACCCCTTATTAAAATCACTGACACTACTTATAGTTTTTATTGAAATGTTTGTTATTTCCATTAAACTTATTCTCACGCTTGAAATTGTCCTGTTTTTTTGACTCTTCAACAACCTCGGACTTTTCCTCGGTAATAACCTCTTCAACAACTGTAGCAGGTTCAACCACTTCCTCAACTGTTTCCTCAACAGGTTCAACAACCTCAATAACAGGCTCAGTAAACTTCTCATCTTTAGATGCGAGAATTTCCTGAATCTTCTGTCTAGTGCCAACATTAAATTCTTCATCATTAATCTTGGTTAAATCACAATCCTTCAGTTTATTATAAGCTTCATCAATAGTGATAGCACCGTCTCTATAACCAGTAAGAATTTCATAAATGTTATTACAATTCTCCCCGTCAAAGATTGCATACCATGAAGGTTTTTTTCTGTCAGCACCACAGTTAGGACAATAAGAATAAGCAGTACCACAAATAATGCACTTCTTATTATTTTTAGCAATCATCCTTTTGATCTCCTTTTAGAAAATAAGGAGAGGGATATTACTCCCTCTCCTTATGGTCATAAAATCATCGTAATGATTTAGATTACTCCTCGTCATCCTGGCACATAACGATAGTGTACAGTTCCTTATCAGCAGAGCAGTAAGCAACCTGCATGTCGCCGGTGTAGTCAAGAGTACCCTCGGTATTAACCGTAATGGATACTTCAGGGCTAACCTGGAAGGAAGGGATGATGATGTAGCAAGCACGTCGATTTGTTATCTGCTAGTTTTTTATCTAGCATTCTATACCATTACAGCATAGTCCAGCATATCTATTTACCATAATCCTCTGCGGATTATCCTATCTGGTAGAGCGACCTCGTGGAAGGATTATATTCTTTTGTGTCTCAACAAAAGGTTCACCTTCTATGCGTTGCCGTTGACTTTACTTTTAAATAAAGCCTTCACTGTCTGATTATGGTTACAAACCATTTTCCAGTTTATTTTCGCTCTAATAATCCGTAGTTTACTTGATAGGTTCACTACGGACGGCACATTAGTGGCTATGTATTTATTATGCCACTAATACGTTTACCGTATCAGGCTCGCAAGGATCGATAGCAAGAGCCTTAAGCGTAAGCTTAACGGTGCTAGGGAACTTGTCGGAGCTGTTCGTAATCTTAACTGCATTAGGAGACTTTCTCTCGTACTTAACAACGAAACGATCAACGGTCGTGTCAGTAGGAAGAGTAAGAACACCAGTAGAGGTGTTGTAAATGAACTCGGTAGCAGATGCTGCGGTAGTACCAAGCGTATAAGCCTTGCCCATAGCACCGTTGTTACCAAGAGCATTAACTCTGATGGAACCAGCAACCATAAGTTCACCATCTGCAAGCAGGTCAACCGTCTCGGTGTCCTGATTTACGATGATAATCTTAGGAGCCTGGATCTCAGTGCCAGAGCCAGCAACTTCCTTATCCGTACCGGTGGAAGATGCGAGAATGTTCAGGTTAAGCATTGCATTCGTTGCGGTGAAGGTACCAGACTTACCCTGGTAGAACTTCTTAATCAGCGAACCCTCAGCAGAACGAGCTTCCTTGGACTCAGCAGTAGTCTCAATGGTAGCCTCGGAAAGCTGGGTAAGAGTATAGAGCAGAGTGCCATCGGTCTTCTCTGCAACAGCAATTTGAATTCGATCAATTACGATATCATCCAACTTAAATGCCATCTTAGTTTTCCTCCTTAATAGATTTTTAGTACATTTAAAATACAAAAAAGACCTAGAAAACTAAGCCTTTTAATAATGTTTAGATAACTCAAAAATCAGAGTTTTAACAACATCTAATTTTTGTGAGCTTCTGTTATTCATTTAAATCTTTCATCCAATTCAGTTCCTTATCAAGGTTCTTCATCTTGGATGTGTCTATCATGCCAGAGTAAATGCCCTTCATAAGTGCAGTCACGCTTTCGTAAGTTTGGAGTCTGCGAACAGAATCCATAAACTCAACTATGCGAACTTCCTTAAGTTCAGATGTCTTATATTTGAATCCCGGATGATTAACAAGTGCGGAGACTAACGGAAGAAGAAATGACTTCTCAATGTCAGTACCTTTCTTCTTTCGTTTCTCGGCCTCCATGTTCATCTTTTCTTCATCTATAATCCACTGTTTTGTAATCTTGCCTTTGGCATGTTCCGTCTTCGGATGTATGTTAAACATCCATCTGAGATACTCAACTATTTTAATGTAATCCAGTTCATATATGCACGTGAGTTCGTCTAAACTAGATACGTCCATTTGAATTGGTTTACCTTCTTCGTCCCTTGGTATGTAAACCAACACGTCACAATCAGCTTCGTTGTTATGAAATTCCTCAAACCATGAGAGATTTAAGTTACCAAACAAAAGCGACGTTTCATTGGGTGTGTAGTTCTTAATCAGAATTTTAAACAAATCAAAGTCTGCTATGTCATTCCAATCAATTCCCATGTCCCATAACTGAACCCTAAATGACGTTGGATTTGCACATAATGTAGACACCATAGAAAAGAACTTTGAGTCACCGTATTCAAGGATGTCTCCAATCGACGGTTGTGAGATTTTAATTTTCCCATTAACCCAATAATCTTCCCCAAAGTATGCTCTTAGTTCATCAATATTAAGAAGGTTCTTTGTTTCAAGCTGTCCTTGCATAAAATCACATCCTTCCTAATTTATTAATGACATTAGTTGATTGTCTCTTGTCGTTACCATTTCCACGAATGGTTGTCTGAACAATATTGTTCGGCATCGTGCATTGGAATACGAGGGTGCGAACCACGTATTTATAATCCGTCATGGATTCCCTGTCGGATATTATTCTGCACTGCGTACCAAATATATTAGTCCAGTTGAGTTTATCCCTAATGATTGCAGCTATGAGGTCATGACGGGGCAGCCCGGTGTTTAAATCAACCCTATCTCCGGCATGAACAAATATGGTGAAGGTTACGAGGCAATATTTTTCTACGGAATTAAATCTCGGAGTTTCTTCAAAATGCGTCTGATAGCAAACATAGTTCTTAACGTCATCCTGAGTATCAGGAATAAACAGATAAGGTCTGAAGTTTCCGTCATGATATGCATCCGAGAAAAATCTGTCCCATTCTCCATCATAATTAATAGTACCATCCTCATTGAACAACTCGTCCATCAAGGAGTTCTCATTAATTGCATACAATATTTCTGGACAACCCATAAAAGCTTGTTGTATCTTCTGTTTAAAGATAACGTTGTCATCATCTGGACTTTCAGAGAAGAGCCGAAGCTTTTCCAAAAGGTCGTCTTTTGTAATAAGTTCCATAACTCACCCTCCTTATCCTATGATTGACAATGGAGCATCAACTGCTCCGTATGTATATATATTGGTATACAAATCAATAAAGATTGTTTTACCAATGTAATCCCTGTTAGCTGGGAACTTAATTTTAATCACGTTCGGATTTGTCTCCTGTTTAATAATCACGACGTCGTCGATGCGTTCGCCATGAGTATCTCCAATAAAGAATCTCCACTCGTGATTGTATTGTGCCATCTCGTCAGATATGTCATTACCTTCCGAATCCATGTAAGATGCAGTAATGGTTCTGTAACTGCCACCAACTTTAAGGGTAGTGCCAGTAGAAGTAAGCCTACAACTGATGTCTGTGGTAGGAGTAGGTTCAGGATCTGACTCAATAGGAGTTTGCTGGTCTGCCGAATAATAATCTGCAAGCATGGCGACAATGTTACCATTCTCGTCATACTCAATGTAATCGGTGTCGTCATTAAACGGTACTTGTTTAATTGTTACTTTCAGTAAACCAAGCGGTTTTGTGTTTTCAAGTTTTGACACTTGCCAAGTATTAGGATGCGGTACTTTCGCACTGATGATAAGACGTTGTGCATCTCCTAGATGATCATTATAACCGAATGTCTCAGTTATCTTGTTCATCGGAAGAATAAATTTGTCAACGTTATCAAGTGAAGTGAAGTAGCGGTCGATATATACGCCAGAAGTATAACTGTTCTGCGCCCTTGTGCATCCCCACATTCTGCGGATGTATTTCTTCCCATTAATAATCTGAACCCATTCAAAGCGGTAATCGCATGGAAGTATAACATATTTCACAAACTGATTTGCTTCTTCATAATCACAGATTAACCAGCGGTAGTAAATACCTTTGTCATCGGGAATATCAACAAACATACCTATAAAATGTGAACTAGAATACCTTTGTTTATAATCAGTTTCATAATAATATAGTTCGTCACCTTCCTCAAAATCAATCTTTTGACTAGGCTTAAATAACAGATGGTAAGCCACCTGATCTTTGTCTATCGAACCATATGAACTGATTATAAACTTCGCATCTATCATAGTCTTGGTAGTGTTTTCATCATGCTCAATGTGATCTTTAAGAGTTGGCGTATCATCATGAGCATAGTCATAGATAAAACATGTTCTGCTCTGGATGTCGTCAGACCATGTTTCTTCCATGAGAAAATCTGCAAAATCTTTATGATCTTGCCCAATGGTTTTAGCACCATTGGTTTTAACGGAATACATCCGTCTTGCAGTTTCTAGGCTTGGCATGGTTACACCCCCTTAAACATCGATGAGATGAATCCGTGTGCATCTAGAATCAATCTTCTGTACACGAAGTAGTCGAAGTCTTCCTTCTCAACTTCATCATAAGCAGCCTGTAACGTTGACATGAGAGATACCATTTGAACAGGTTCTCCAAGCAACGTGTTAAAACCGCCAAATCTGTACATGAGATTTTGAAAATAATGTAGGAACTGTTCCTCGTCATCGAAGATAGTTCCAGTTACGTTTTTGTCTTTATAAAGAAGAAGTTTATGAATTGCACTATGCATTGATTCGGCATTACACTCAATCTGTTTATCTGAAAATATTCCATACATATATTCCATGTTTACACCTCTTCAATATATGAATTATGGATGTAACCACGGTCACGAATAAGTTTGTGAAGTTGCTTTTCCAATGAATCTAATCTTCCAATCATGTCTTTATGACCATCCAAGATTTTCTTTTCTTCCTTGCCACCGATCATTGGAGCAGTGTAAAGAACTGAATCAACCTTTGGTCTGAGCCACTCAATTACCATGCCTGTAGTGAATAACTGAATGACATACTCGTTGTCGGAGTATTCATCATTCGCATTCTTTAATTCATATTCAATCGTATCTTCCGTAAATTCTTCTTCGTCTTCCTGTTCATCTTCAGATGACTCGTCGGTCTGCGGTGGTTGAACTGGTTCCGTCTCGTCAGTTTCGTCATCTGGCGGTGTCGGAGGTTCCGGCTCAATCTCGTGCAGTACGAGAGTAGTAAACACATTCGAAATTCTTGGATTACCAATAACATTGTGCAAGCGTTCTTTGTATAATGCCATTAAATCTTCTTCTGATAACAAGAGTTCTTTTGGATCATTGATGCGACCGAGAACTCTTGAAAAAATAGTAGAATAGGAGAGTAGCATGTCGCACCTCCATCATTAAAGCATGGATGACAAATCTGTCTTACAAATTTCATCAATAAACTTAATCTTCTGAATAGAATCGAAAGTTCCATTCTCCATCTGTGTGCCAACTTCAACAACCATTGCTTTCTTCAGACCCTCTGGAAGAGTAGGAAAGACTGACTTAAACTTGGCTAAAGGCATATCAATAAGTTCTTGAATGTCATCAAAATAAATCTTATCATATATAGCTTTTACCTCAGCCCACTTCGGATCTTCAAGAAGTTCTTCATCAAGAATGAAAAACATCGTCTTGAATATAAAATCAGACTTTTTTGCTCTTAACCCAAGCAAGTCTTGATATTCTACCTCTGTGATATCACCAAAATCAGACCACTTATAAATCTCTCCAGTTTTATTACCAATATAAATCAATTCACCTCTAGTCATCGATTTACATGGAATTAAATCATCTCCAGAATACTGCTTAATCTTTTTAGGTTGTTCTTTAACAACAGGCGTTTTTTCAACCTTCTTTTCCTGAACAGTTTTCTTTGTAGCATTATCATCCGTTTTCTTAATATATGCCATTTTCCTTTACACTCCTTTTAAATAATAGGGGTGTATAATACACCCCTAGCAAAAAAACACAGATTAGTTCGTAGTGAACGTATAAGCACCAAACTTACGATTAATAATCGTAGCAACGCCAAGTTTCTGCTGATACTCGTATTCAATGGTCTTATCCATATTGGTGTTACCATCGGAAATCTCCTTAATCTGAGCATCACCCTCGTCATAAATCTTAATGAACTTATTATCGGCCATAGGCATAACAAGAAGTACATTATTTGCTACAAGCTTAGTAGTAGTATCATTTGGTGCAAAGGACTGAGGAATCTCAACAAGTCTGATACCTTCCCAGATACCAAGCTTACCAGTAGTATTTCTCTCGTCCTTCATGTTACCGGAATACCAAGTAACAGGAGTAAGATCTGCAACCTTAGAAAGAGCAGTCTTAGTACCCATAATAACAGCTTCTACGCCGTTAGCGGTCTGTACATCCTCAACAAGAGTAACAAGTGTTGCTTTGTCAAGGCTACCAGACTTATTGAACTGTGCAGAAGGAGTAACGCTTGCAGGTGCCGCCATAACAGCCGCATATACCATGTCGTTAATCTTCTTATCAAATGCTTCATAAATCTTCTGTACAAAACCAGCCCAATCAACATGACCAGCCATGAACAGCTCGTACTCTGCATAGATTTTAGCACCGTACCAGGAAGTCTTTACCGAGAAAGTACTTCCAGCACCAAGTCTCTGACGGAACAAATCATGATGATTTCCAGAGAGTTCAGCAACCGTCAAAATACTCTTATCGGGTACATAGAACTCGTTTGTATCACCAATAGCCATAGACTTAATCTCTACATACTCATTGAAGAAAGGATTCTGTCCCCAACCAGAAACAAGCAAGTCCTGAATAGTCTCTTCAATTACTTCGAATACGTCTACCTTGTGTCTGCGAATAGCCTTACGAAGTTCCTGCTTGGAACACTTCTCATCAACGCCAAGAATCTGGAACATTACTTCACGAATCTTAGCATTGGCATCTTCCTTAGACACTTCCTGCTTACCAAGAGCAGTATCAAACATCAGATTATGAAACTCATTATAATCCTTTTCTGCAAATACATTTCTGGTATCTGCATTGCTAAATGTAATCTTCTTCATTTTAATCAATCCTCCTTTCTTCTATAATTAAGATGCAATTGCCAGTTTCTTAGAAGAAACGGATACAGCCTTACCAATAGAAGACGACGTAGGAGTCGTGGTAAAGCACTCAGCGGATACACTAAATACGTCCCCAGGAACCAACTGATATACACGAAGAATATCATCCTTCAAATTGAAGAAGTTAGATTCATCCTGCATGCGAGTCGTATATTCCTCGTAGATAAGAGGTACGGACAGAACCAAACCGTCAGTGTCTGCAGCGGCGGTCACAAGAACCCTCCACATACCATTAGCAGCCTGCTCAATAATCTTTCCAGCAAAAGTATTGGACGCAGCGGCCTCAGCATAAACTTCAGGTCTAACATAATCGCCACGAGCAACAATTGCGCCATTGTCAATATTAGCAGCGGCTTGAATATTCCAAATATTTCCTACGATAGTAGCTTTAAGATTAGTACTCTCAGCAACGCCGTGCTTAGTACTAAAGTCCAAAAAACCAACAGCCATTTGTTTTTCCTCCTTTTTATAAAAATAAAAAATATCTAAATAAAAAATAGAAGATTATTCATCTTCTATTTTCCATTTGAAACCATATGCGGTTTTAAAGTCTCCATTTTTTATTCTGTATATATTTGAAATGCTTTTTAGATTTGATCTTGTTTTTAAATCATGACAACCATAATATTTATCAATTAAATCTCCATTTAAGCTATACTGATAAAAAATTGGAGTACTTTTATAGTTACTGTCTTTTACAATAGTTTTTGGCTTAAAATCAAAATCCAATGGTAAATCTTTATATAAGACAAAATGTTTTCCGTTTGCAACATATCCATGTTTATATGATTGTGTTATTGCAGACACATGAACACCATAATAAGATGATGCATCTTTTATAGAATTAAATGTCATTGCATCCTCATAACAATATACTTTTTTATTGTGATAGTATGACCTATACTGAGAAGAATCTTCTAGCCCATCATACGATTTTTTGTATATTGTTTCTTTTTCAATATGTCCCAATTTCATAGCATTTCTTAAATATGAAATTACGGTACTCTGCGAAACATCTAGTTTTTGTGCTATTTCATATGCATGTTTTGTTTCATTCTTATAACACTCTATTACATCATGATATTTTGATTTCACGGCCATCTCGTTACATAATACCCAATCGATTTTTGATAAATCAAAAATATTACCGATAGATTTAATTATTGAATTTTTAATATAATCAAATCTGTCTCCGTAATAGCAACAATCAATTCTGATTAAAACAAAACCATTGTCAACCGCAAGACTGTCTTTGATTTTATCATTGTCTTTGTTTTTGCAAATTATTCTATGTCCATGTCCTAACCCACCATCTGTTTCAATTAAATATTTTTTTGAATTATAAACAAGACAAAAATCATATCTATATTTATCAATTCTATATTGTCTTATAAATTTTACAGATAGTTGTTTTAAAACATTTGCGAAAAATTTTTCTGGGTATGAAAATCCATCATTGCAGTAAGGACATAAGACATGCTCAGCTTTTGTAAAACTTGCAATAATTGTTTTACAAATACTATTGCAACATGGACAAATTAAATCAACTTTTTTACTTGAATAAATACCATACTTATATGCATCATCTTTGTTTTTAAAATATTTAATCAAATGTGGTTTTTCATTTGCTATTATTTTTTTTACTCCGATTGACATAAACCCTCCAAAACATTTAAAAGAAAATAAGTGTGGTATATTACCACACTTATTAATTCTCCTTTTTTAGATTGGTTGGTAATTATCCAACAAAATCCACATAATCATAATTAATCGAAAAGATTTCCGTAAGGTTTCTTTTCTTCAGCATCCTTAGTTGTTGCATTCACTTTTATTGAAGAAACTTTCTTTTCTGTATTCTTTGCAGTAAAAGAAAATTTCTTACTAATCTTTACAAGTTTTCCAAGAGCTGCATCAGCCTTTTCTGCTAACTCCTCTTTAGAATATTGATCAACAAATTCCTTCTTCATAATATTTTTAAACTCGTCAGTATCAAGATAATCAGAATAAGATGCATCATCAAATACAGTCATTTTGTCAGCATACGATTCTGCATACTTATATCTTTCGAGTTCTTCTTTAATTGAAGAATAATTTGTTCTCATCTCGTCAAGAGATTTCATTTCGTCATCGGTAACATATTCTACATATACCGGAACTCTGTCTCCAGTTAATGTGAATATTCCATCAGACTCGGAATATGATTGCTTATAATACTTATCATTCCATATATCTGCCATAATAACATAATTATCATATGCGATTACAAAATAATAAGTATTGTCAACATCAGAATATGTCGCATTCACAAGATCAGAAACAGCATAAAGCTTATCATTAATAGACATTGAGAATTCAATCTTACCATCATTAATATTAAACTTTCTTGCTTTTTCTTGCTCGTCATCATCGATTACAGTTGGCTCGTCTTGAGTTCCTTGTCCTTCATCAGAACCAGAACCACTGCCTTGCTGACCTCCAGTTCCAGATCCTTGTTCAGAACCTGTACCACTGCCTTGCTCCTGTGTGTCAGTTGTTCCACCACCTTGCTCAGTTCCAGAACCTTGTTCTGCACCAGACCCTTGTTCTTGAGTACCAGTTGTTCCACCACCTTGCTCTTGAGTACCATTTCCTTCAGTTGGAGTTTCCGTAGTAGTATTCTCTGTTTGAGCATTTGGATCTTCCTGGTTCCCATTTTCATTGCCTGGGTCTTCGTTTTCCTCTTCAGACCCATCAAATTCCAAGACCTCTTCAACTTGATTTTCAGCTTTAGTCTTTTTCATATTCTCCAGATTTCCTCCTTCCCTCGAAAAATGTATATCTGAGCAAGCAGACTTAAGTTCGTCAAGTCTTGCCTGTAGCTCACTAATTTTTGAAAACATACTGTTGTTATCAATGCTAAAATCTTCAAGGGTTAATTTACTTCCAAGCATGCCCTCACCTATTGGTGTCCCATCTTTTTCAGAACCTAATAAAGTACATCCTAAAAATTCAAAATCGTCTATAATAAGATATTTATTCTTTGCATCATAAGAACATGAGTTGACTGAGATTTCACAACTAACCTTTGTTTCGCCTTTTGACTGTATGATTTCTGCCGTTCTTGTGTACTCAATCGGAATTGCAACTTTTGCAATTACATATGTTTTGTCCATGTCGGCATCATATTCTAAAAATGGTTCATCATTAGTAAACGTTCCAACCTGATGCTCATCATAAACGATTTCTTCTTCTCCATCTGAATTCTCTTCAACATGAAAATCGTGCGAATGAAAATCCCATGATCCATCATCTAATTGATGAATTGATGCAAGAAGAGGATCATATTTTAATGATGGCATAGCAGCCTTCATTGATTCTTCAGGAATGTAACTTCCATTTCTGTTAAGAAGTGTATGGCATACTTTTACTTTGGCAAATAATTTATTGTTTTCTTCCGCAACTTCAAACTTCGAGGAAAAGTCTTGTACGGATTTTACAATTATTTTTTTGCCAGTCTCTTTTGAAGAAAAATTGTAAATTTTATGAGAATCAAAGAAACTCACCAAATCTTCAATAGTTAAAAAAGATTTATTTCCCATTGTTCCCTCCTTTCTTCAAAAATTTTAATATTTATAAAATGACTAATTGCCATTTATAAACAAAGCATATTAGTATAATGAATTTTTGACATATCAATGTCTTTTGAAAACTTTAAAGACTTATCATTTATAAAAGTATAAAATCCATTTGTATCATCAATCAACTTAAAACCAAGCGATTTTAATATTTCAGATACTTTTATATCTTGCGTTCGGATAAAGTTATATTTCATTTAATCACCTTCCTTATCCATTAGAACGATCGCGTTTATCCCTGCTAGATTCACCATCATCGGTTAATTCGGTATCGCTTTTAGTCTGTCCACCACCTTCATTATTAGAAGTTGTGTGACTTGAATTTAATGGAATAAATGTTTCATGAATATTTAAAACGTCGTTTTGTAAGAAATTCATACTAAGAGTTTCTAATTCGTTATATCCATTAAGAGTATTAATTGCTAATGCATTCGGTATACCAAATTGTGCCTCTTTAAGCATTTGCTCTTTAAGTTCATCTTTTGTGTATGTAGATGTCTCAAGCATTTTTATTTTTGCAGGATTTTTAACATGATAACTTAAAAATCTATTTAAATATCCTTCTGTTTGTGGAAGTAAAGATGCCTGCCCATATCTCTCATCAAACCTAATTGCACCCTTCCATGCGGTTGTTCCGGAAATTGTAGCACTGTTAAGTAATTGCGCTCCACCAGAAGTATTTAATACAGTTTTTGTTGCATTCTCAACTTTATTAACATCGGTAGCTTGATCATGATCAAAAGTGATTGTATCAAGAGGAACTGGAGTAAGTGCAGAACCAATATAATCTGGAAGACTGCTTTCTAACTTTTGATAGTATTTTAATGCAGTATTAATATCTACTGCCCAATCATCTGGATTTTCAGACCCATTAATAAGAGGAATGGTAGCAGTAATTAATTTATATATTTGCTGCTCATCCGCAACACTTTGAATATCTTCAAGGTCTGCCAAAGATATGAGAGCATTAAACAAACCAACAAAAATAGGTAATGGAATTAACAAGTCGTCAACATTAATCTTGAAACAAACACAATATTCATCTGGCATTTGAATCCATCTATTTGTAGTCGTGTCCTTTTGATATTCTTTATACATAGAAGCAAAAGGCTCTCCAATCCAATCTATCATGTCTTTATTCTTATCGAAGTATGTCATATCTAACGCATATGCTAAATCTCCAGTATAATAAGCACCAGTTACTTTGCAATAATCTGGATCCATAGGCATAATAAAATACCCAGTCTCGTCATACCATGCAGTGCCGAAGAAAGCATCTTCTCTCCATGAAATAATATATGCTTTTAACATTTCTGTTTTTAAGTTCATATTATTTATCACGGATAGGGTTTCATAATAACTTTTAAGAACTTTCTTTTTATCTCCACCTTTTACCAAATCAACAATTGGTATTACGGACTTTGCATTTGTATCAATCATTGTGCCAAAATACCATATTAATCTTCTGTAAACATAACTTCTTAAATATAAGTATCTACTAAGATTTCTTAAGTTCTTATAATTGGTAAGAGGATTTTTCATATATTGACGAAGTTTTTCTTTATCGAATATGCTATATGTCCTAGATACCGTTTTTGAAGGGTCTGATAATTGCAAAATTGCATCAGTAGACTTTTTGAAAAGTTCTATTGATTTTTCATTTTTTTCATACCACTCCCTTATTTCAGCAGCCGTTTTCTGCTTAGTGGGTGCATTACCTGCACCAGTTTTAGATTGCGCCATAAGTAAGCACCCCCTTTATCCAAACATAGAAAATCGCTTGCACTGTTTAATTGGCAAGCGATTAATTAAATCATTTTTCTCCGTATATTTCCTTTTTTTGCTAATCCTAATCTGATCAACAACATAAAGATTATATTCCAAGCTACTGTATCTATCCTTCCTCATACCAGACTTTTCTTTAACCTTAATTAATCCATTGGAAATTTCGTGGTCAAGGTTTATAAGTTCATCAATTAAGAACGTAGTCTGATAATGTGGTAACGACAACATAGCCTTTTGTCTGTCCGTTAATTTATTATAATTCTTAATCTTCGTAGACCATTTGTCTTCCATGTCCGTTTCTGATGCAAGAAGATTGATATATCCATTCTGAAATGCTGCTCTAAGAGATAAACACATGTCATTATTTTGTTTACCATTTGGTTTTATAATATAAAGACATTTAGTTGTATCTTTAGATTTACAACGTTCGTTCATTTCAGGATTATTAATTGAACTCATTGCTTTATACATTTGACCATATACTGGATCAAATCTGTCTTGAACCATAATGAAATCGGCAACTCCCTGACCTATCATCGTTGTTATCTTACAAGCTTTTTATCTTGTAATTCTAATAGTTTATTATTCCTATTAGTTCAGCATATTTTTTTATCTTTATTAAAACACTTAATAAACCAAAACAGTTGTATATTTGTATTGTTGCGTTTTCCATACCTTTGATGAAATTTTATATGACAATTTTGACACAAAGTTATACCATTGTGAACATCATACCTTAGTGCTAGATTATCTTTCCAATTAAACATATGATGTGCTTCTAATCTAACAAACTTACCATTTCCGTTTCTTGCACCGCAACATTTACAGGTATATCTATCTTTTAAAAACACAGCTTTTCTCCAGTCTCGATATTCTGGCAATTCTCTGCCGTCACGAATTGTTGTGGCAAAATCACCCTTCCATTTTGGATTATTTTTACCGCGCATTGACTCTCTAAACATTTTTGTTTGAGAATAATTTTCGCAACCATATTTTTCTATACATGTATTTTTATATTTATCTCTGCATTCTTTTATTTGTGAATTTGAAGTTACTCCAAAATTATCAATATAATATTGCTTAATTTTATTTTGTATTTCTTTATTTCCAAATGGATTTTCACAACCATATTTTTCAATATTTGTTTGTTTTATTTTTTCATCTACGCCTGGTATCCTTCTTGTAAAATCAACACCATATAGCATTTTAACAGATTCTTGTGCCTTAATAGTTGTACATTCTTTTTTGCCACAACAGTCTTTATTATTTGTCTTCTTTTTTAATTTTAAGTATGAACGCCAAATAATATCAAAATCATTACCACAATATTCACATTTACACACGACTTTGGCTGTACTTCCGTTTGTTAAATCCTCGACTTTAACTTCAAATTCATCTCCAATATGAGTATATTGATATCCAAGATTAATATAATGTTTACATACTTTTGAATTCCACTTTAATATAACTGTTTTTGTTAATAACATATTTGTTCTCCTTTCTCACAAAAATAGTGCTAGGGGAAATATACATACCCCTAGCACAAGAATAGGAAAACTTTTATCCTTTAGCAGTTAACACAATTTGTTAACCGGTGTTTTAATACAGATAGTGCGACCTCTTGGAAAGATTATATTCTACATATAATATATTCTCTATTTTATGTAGTTTCACTTTCTATGCGTTGCCCCTGACTAGTCTTTTAAAAATAGCCTTCGGTTCGAATTCGCATCTCAGCGTCTTCGCTTTATTTCGCACAGTTTCAATTGCTATTTCTAGCAAAAGCGGCATAAGTCTACCGTTACAATCAATTGCAAAATAATCACAATCATATTGATAAAAATATCTCATTGCAAGAAGTCCTAATTCCTCTGTTACCATACCTTCAGCGGTTTCGACATATGATATATTACTTAAATAGTTTTCCTCATTTGTTTTAATACACTGGTTGATAACAAAACAACTCGCATCGTTCTTGTTTTTTTTAGATGCCATAAGTGCAACATCCAACGAAAGTATTCTTATCTCATTTACTTGTTTCTTTGGAATTTGAGTTCCGGTTTCCCTATAATAATCAAGCGGTCGCAACCCATCTTGCAAAGTTCTGCGATCACTCAGAATATTATAATTAAACAATGCATCTTCATTTGAACCATAAAAAATTCCTTCACGTTCCATCATAAACGTAATGTCAGAAAATGTTTCCTCTGACATTTCGTTCTCTATCTGTTCACGCATAAGAAGTCCTTCTGCTATTGATAATTCATATGGTAAATCACAAATGAAATATTTCTTCGTGTCATCAAGTGAATTTGCAACATAAGCCTTAACTTTGTCATACATTTCGCTTGCTTTATACCATGCGGAAGACATAAACATTTCTTTATTCATTTCCTGAAGATGTTTATATTCAGGTTTTCTTAAATATCCGGGTTGCCTAGGTGAAGCATTCATTGGTCTAATAACTCTTTCAAAAAGTTTCTGAGGAATTAATCGGCATTCATCAACAATAACAATATTACTTCTACCACCCAAGCTTGTTTCTCCAGCAACTCTTACTTGTATAAAAGAACCGTTTTTAAACCACACTCCACAGTCATTAAGACCAGTACTAGCCTTTTTGATTTCATTACATAAAATAGGAGAGTGTTGCATAAAATCATCAGTTATTTTTAATACAACTTCCTTTCCTTGCTTAAATGTATAACTAAATGCCAATATTTTTGTCCCAGGATACAAAATACATCTGACTACCGCGTACAAGGCCACTAAATAAGTTTTGCCAAGCGATTGTTATTATCTGTGAATTTTTTATTTCACACTCTGGAGATTCATTTATCTCATTTTCATCGATCAGTTAATTCTGATCCAGTCTAGCATATATTTTCATCTTTTATAATAATTATATGAAGATGGAGTGGACTCTTGGAGATATTATATTTATTCAATCTCTATGCGTTACGGTGAGCAACAGCCTTTCGCAATCTGTTCTTTACCTCGGTGTTGGCATCTCAGCGTCCACCGATTTTCCACTCTTATTGCCTGCATATTTCTATGCAGCGGAGCCATCTAAATAGGATTTTACTAATTCATATTTTCTATATAAAAAAAGAGCATTTTGATCATGATATAAATGATTGACAAGTTTTTTCATACTATCAATATTAGTACATATTAATCTATGTTTTTTGTCATGCTCTTTGTAAATTGATGTTTTAATATCAAATGTCTGTAAAACATTTTGAATATATAATAAAACTTTATCTGTAGCACAAGTTATGTGCATATAACAATGATTTTTTATTTTCCAAAAACATCCGTCGCCATCTATATAACCACGAAGAAAATCAAAAAAGTATTCCTCATTCACAATAGGGAATACTTCTTTTAATGTTTTATTTGTTTCTATTCCATTCTTCATTAATCCACGAACAATTCTACTAGAATATACTCTTAAACATGCCGATTTCCCAGAATGACAAAGATTTCCACAAATTACAATTTCTTCTGGTTCTTTATAAGATATAACATTTAAACCACCAAGTTCTTCGTTTAGTCTTTCCAAAATATATTTATCTCTATATTGTAGTTCCATTCCAAATTCATGTCCTCTATTATCAGATCTGATATGAATCCATCCGTCTGCAAAAATATAACCAAGAAAATAAGCTTTTAATGGAGTATCTATAGCGTCAAAATATGTATCATTTATTTGACGCAGTTTTGTTAACCCCATGTTATTTATTCTACCGCGTATTTGTCTTTCGGTATAACCAAGTTTATTTGCTATTTCTTTATATGTCATATCTTTGTAATGATCCTTCATAAATTGATTTTCTTCTTTTGAAAATCTAAATGCATGGAACAAATCATTTTTCTTAATATAATATCTTACTGTTGGTATGGTTATATTTAAATATTTTGCAATTTCCATTGCAGACATTTGTGGGAAGTTTTCTAAAACAAATAATTCATTTTTTGTTTTGTTTCTCATAATATTAATCCTCCTTTTTATTTTTTTGACAAAATAAAAAAGAGGTGGCGGGTAATTATCCCGCAAATCCTCTTTAAATAAGTAATCCTATATAGTTTTATTAACCCCTCGCGGCAACAAAAAAGAAGTAGTCATACAGCATCATTGCAAATATCAATATCTTCTGAAACAACTTCAAATGAATTCCAAGAAACTCTTCAACAAACCTATGAGGATTAGCCCTATAATAAGAAGCCCTTTCAGCAATTGTATTCATAAGCCTTTCGGTTTTGTCTTGTTGAATCTCCTTATCGGTTTTCTTTTTACTAGAAGCCCGACTTTGTCTAATTTTGGCAACCCTTTCGTTATGTCTCTTTTCTTTTTCTCCAATTTCCTCTTCAATTACTTTCGGTTCTTCAACCACTTCAATCTTTGGTTTAATCGGAGTTTGTTTCTTTTGAACATCTGGCTTATCAATTCTTTTGAAAGCCATTAGCTTTCTTCTTTTCCGAACAAAGCAGAATAGATAGCATCAGATCTGCCTTCTTCTTCAACTTCAGGTTTCGTCACCTTATACTGTTCAATATATTCGTCGTATTCTTTTGAGTATCCGTTGTCGAAACCCAATGCCCTTGCCAGATGTCCTTTAAACCATACGCGAATATATTTACCAATTCCGTCAACATCCTTAAACTCAGGAGAGGGTTCCGGAATTGGTTTTTCCTCTTCCCACTTTTCAATCAACTGACCAAAAGTAAGAGAGTCGGCTAAACCACTGCCACTGTTTTGTCGTGGCAAAATGTTAATGGATGACAATAAGTCCTGATATGTTTTATCTAAGTCCTTGGTGTTAGCACCAGCTTTCGTTGCTTTGTTTATTTCCCACTTTTTGAAAGCCAGTCTTTCAAAGATTGTCTCTTGTGCCTTTGTATTACATTCATATCTAGACACCCAATCCTGATATTCATTTTCAAGGAACATTAAATCTTCATTACTAAAATCAGTTCCAAATCTTTTCTTTGCAGACTTCAGAGTCTTCTGAACAATCTTAACATCCTCCGAAGAATTCATGTCCTCAGATTCATCAATGTCGAATTCGCTGTCTGCAAATGTTTTGTTTTTATAATTTGGCAACGACTTCACCATTACAAGATACTGCTGAAATGCAGTCTCCCTAATTTTCTCATTTGTCGCATCAGCATTAAATCTTAGCTGTGCCGTGTAGTCCTTCTCTATAAATGGCAAGTCAAGCTTTTTAAATACCTCAATTGTCTTTTCTCTATTGTCTTTTCTGATTTGAGTCTTCTTATCAAAATCAGTAGCCATGTCAAGAATACATGCCTTACAAGCCATGTGTTCCAAACCACTCTTTGTCTTTTTAGAAGAGTAGAATTGCTTTGCAGACAAAAAATTTCCGCAACAAGGGCAATAGATTAAATCGAGATTGACCAGCTTGTTATAGTCTTCTGCTAGATCATTATAGGCTCTCTTAACGCCATTAAGAGTTAAGGCTTTCAATTCTTCAGGTGTTTTTGCCTGTCTCAAATAAGCCATAAAACCATTCCTTTCCATTCCAAAAAATAAAATGTGGCTCCATTTGACACTTCCGTGAGAGGTGTGGAGCCTTCTGTTCCTAAAAATGTTCGTTTTATTAATCCTGTTGGCACGAACGAGAAAGAGCCGCAGGCGTACCGTCCTCCCTGTGTGTCGGATATACCATGTCAATTCATGGATTAATCGCCTAGAAATCGGAGTGGCGAGACTCGGACTCACGACGTCTGGTTCCCAAAACCAGCGGTCTACCAACTGACCTACACCCCGGAAACTGGGATAATAAGAATCGGACTTATATATGTCGGTTAACAGCCGACTGTTCTGCCATTGAACTATATCCCAATGTGGTGGAGCAAAACCGCCCCACCGTTATTAATTCCCTTCTCATCCCGAAAAGAGTTTTTGTCTTCAAAAGAAGAGGAGAGGGAAGCACTCCCTCCCCCCTTAAAAGATAGTTACTATTTCATTCTCTTGATAAACTCATCAAACTCACGTCTCATGGATTCACTTGAAGCCTTATCCTTTAAGTCTTCAAGCATTTCGATCTTGAACATAATGCATATTTGCATTATTCCTAGTCAATATTCCTAACGGAACAAGTTTACCTAGGCTATCCCCGCAGTTCCTGCGGTTCTTATATATCACTTAACAATTATTTAGTCCTTCATTTAGAATGTTAATTGCGGCATTTATATCTCTATCTAATTCATTACCGCAAATTGGACACACCCATTTCCTTATTGCTTCATCCTTTTTACAATCTCTATGCCCGCAGATGTGACATATTTGTGATGATGGATAGTATCTGTCAATAACTTTTAGCTCTTTACCATACCACTGACATTTGTATTGTAATTGTCTTCTAAATTCATATAAAGAAACATCAGAAATCCTTTTGTTTCTTATAGTAGAGTCGGTTTCTCTTAACGATGAAACATCTAAATCCTCAATACAAATTGTGTCATATTCACGAACGAGATTAGTTGTAAGCTTTTGTAAAAAATCCATCCTTTGGTTTGCAATATGTTTATACAGTTTTGCAAGTTTGATTCTCACTTTATTACGATTAGAACTACCAATTGTTTTTCTTGATAATTCTTTACATAATTTAGCAAGTTTCTTTTCCGATTTTTCAAAAAATTTAGGATTATCTATTTTGATACCATCGGAGTATGTCGCAAAATTTACAATTCCCAAATCTATTCCAATATTATTACCAGTTTTTGGAAATTGATTGTTTTCTATGTTTGTGCAACATAAAGAAACATAATAATGACCTATAGCATTTTGGGATACTGTAGCATGTAATATACGACCAGATGGTACTAATTTTCCTCTAATTTTTATATTACCAAGCTTTGGTAATTGAATATGATTTTTAAGGAATTTAATATTGTTATTATTAAATTGTGTCCTATATGATTGTTTTTTGTTTTTCTTTGATTTATACTTTGGAAAACTTTGATGATTATTAAAAAATAATTCAAAGGCACGATCCAAATGTTTTAATGAATTTTGTAATGCCCATTTATCAGGTTCTTGTAACCATATGTAATTATTTTTTAATACAGTTAATTCTCTGCTAAAATCGCAATATCTAATATTTTTATTATTTTCATTATGTTCATTAATTTTTCTGTCAAGAAAATAATTATATACAAATCTGCAACATCCAAATGTTTTTTGAATTAATTCCTTTTGTTTTTTATTTGGATATATCCTATATTTATAATACTTTTCCATATGCTCTCCTTTACAAAAATAGGAGAGGGCAATAAATACCCTCTCCATGAAAAATTACTTCTTCATTCTTTTTATAAATTCGTCAAATTCACGTCTCATATTTTCGTTAGTAGACCTGTCACGCAGTTCTTCTAACATACTTAACATCCAATCTGATTCACCCGAGTAACCGCCGTCGTCATAACGACTATAGCGACCACCGTTTCTGAACGAACGACCGTCATCATATCTGGACATGCGACCGTAATAGCGGTCACCGTAACTATATCCAGACTCATTTTCACACATCTCAATCAACTTGCAGAGGTTCTTAGCAGTATGAGCCAACATGTCAATAGTAGGAAGTTCAGAGGATTTAACCTCATTTCTCATTCCATACTCTTCAAGTTCTTCGATGATTTTCTTTTTAAGTTCATAAACACCGTGCATATTCCATTCCTCCTTCCTAAGCTATTCTTTCAACTCTAATTGACGCATTGCGTCTAACCTGAATCGAAGGGGTAGGAGTTACGGCAGCATCGTCCTCAGTTCCGTCGATATATCTTGCAGATACAGTCATGCAACATCCTCTTGGTACGGTAATAATAACACTGGTACTAATGTGACCATATTCGCTTACCGCTTGAGGAGTGTATATTGCAATGCTTTCCGGGAGTGTTACTCCATCAAGACTGATACCTAAAGCCACTGCCGTGACTTCACCACCTTCAGGCACGAGTACGTTACCTTCTAATGAAACAACGTATCTCGCAAATCTGTTGGAAGTATTGCCTTTTAGAATAAGAACTCCAGGAGCAACGGGAACTACATTGCCGTTATTACAAGGAATAGAAACAGTATTAAAAGGTATAGTATTGTTTAATGCCACAAGAACGTCGGCATTTGTTATATATTCAGCCATGGCAAACACCTCCTAGTTAGTTATAGAAGCCGTTGCCACAACCAACTGTCTGATTGCAACAATAAGGGGACTGCACAATATAAGAGGGGATGGGCCTGGGGGCTACGTATTGTTCCACCTCATTCGCCAAAGCCCTCTGTCCAGCCTGAATTGCAGCCGTCTGAACGTCCTGACTAGCCTGTCCACGAGCATACAAAATCTCGCTTCTAAGCTGTGCAATGGTGTCATTCTTTGCATCAAGCTTATCCTGATACATCTGATCCTTAATGGACTGGAGTCCAGCATTAAAGGAATTAATGATGCTCTGAGTGTTCTGAGTGTCAACGGTTCTGTTAGCACAAGCCTCACGAGCGAGGTCAGCACTAAGCCCAGCAATCGCATATCTGTTGTCACAGCCAACCTGTGCAACTTGTGCGGTTACTCCGTTAAAACCTTGAGCCATTGCGGTCTGATTTGCAAAAGACTGTTGCATGTTAGCCATCTGTCTTGCATTCGCTGCAACCTCTGCAGCAGAAAAACCGCCATTAACCGCCTGAACAATCTGTCCAGTAGAACTACAAATGTTCTGATTAATACCAGCAATACCAAGCTGAGTATCACCAAAACCACTTGTCACTGCACTCTGAAGTGCGGAGATAGAATTCTGAGTAGCTAAATTGTCAAAGCTACTCTGAGTGGAATTCTGGTTGTTCGCATTAGATGCAAGAAGCCATGGGAAGTCATAACCGCCCATGTAACCGCCACCAAAACCACCCATACCGCCCCAGCCGCCAAAGCCACCGAAAGCGAAGAGTACGAGAAGGATGATCCATACGTCAGATCCCCAACCGCCAAAGCCGTTACCGCCAAAGCCACCCGTAGGAGCGACTGGCATAATCATGTTGTTACCATCTGTTGTCATAACCAAGTTGTCCTTTCTACCGTGGTAACACGGATTTAACTAGTAATATGTACTTAAATGACTCGTTGCCGGCGATGAGCCACAAATACCAAGATTAGTTCTGTCCCATGGAGTTTCTGATAGGAAGAGCGGAAGAGTTATATACTTCTTCAGCTTGTTCTTTGGTAAAAGCACCATGGTTCATCAAGTAATTTCCAATAGCTTCGGGATTGCCATTAATCCCCATCTGTTGGATTTCATCTAGCTGTTGTTTGTTTATTATTTTTCTGTCATAAAGAAAAGAACCCAACTGACTTGGGTTCTGTCTGAGCATGTTAATGTTCTGCATTATCTGTTGCATGTTCTGAAAAGGTGACATGCCACCCATTCTCTGAAAAGGAATATTCATGACTTATCCCCCTTCTTGAGAAATTTATTGTCAGATGCCGTAGGCTTAAATGATATCTCGGACAATCGTCTTTCTACTTCAGTCTGAACCGCTTCAGACACAATGTCTAAAATGTCATCAACCTTGACATAATCTTTCAAATTCACTTCGGAAGGTTTTACGTCTTCTTCCGTTACGAGCCTGCATTTTTCCAACGGAGTAATCTTTCCGTTAGCATCTCTTGATTTTCTGTAGACTCTGTTCGGATCGTCCATGTCAAGAAGAAATACTTCCTGGTTATAAGCAACTGGGTATATGGTTGCCGCAAGTTCTCCTTGTACATAATCCACAACCTTTGGAGGGATTACCGGAGCCTGCTGTTGATAATTGCTCTGCTGATTTTGCGGAGCATATGACTGCTGATAATTTGCAGTCGGCTGTTGATAATAAGAGTAACCTAAGCTGTTGTTCATGATGTCATTCTCCTTATAAGATTAGTATAGTATGATTAGTTGTCGGAGTCTTTCTTGTACCAGTAGCAAATTGGTGATTCCAATCTACTGTCCCAAGAATCAAAAATAGTTCCGTCCTTCACACAACACACGTGATCTCCGAAACTAAGTATGTAAGTACCTCTAAAATGTTCATTACAAAAATCTTCTGCCGTATAGCAGTCAGGACAAGTATTGTCTATTGCCCCTCTATAGAAACCATGTTGTCGCAGTACGGCAGCCAATACTTCGTTACTGCACTCCACAGTGCCCATTTTAATCGCCGCATTGCATAACAGAACGCTTGCGGTGTCCCAGTCAATGTCAAGAGCCTTTGACAATGCCCTCGGCATGCAGTCCTTGACAAATCTCCCCACTGGGTTGGGATTGTAAAATACATATGCCATTGCTCATCATCTCCTTTGATTAGTCTAGTTGATTAGTAATAAGTAGATATTCTGGTTCCGTTAGTTCTCGCTTAAAACATTCATATCCTCGGAAAGTTTGATATCCGTCAAGTGAATGATACTCGACTTCATAAATATCCTTTCTTTGAATATAAGTTCCGTTGTCAGTTCTCGTAAATTCCTCCGGTCGTTCTTCAAGTAATTCCAATGTCCATTCGTTTTTTGGCATTCACGTTTTCTCCTTTGCTATTTTATAAAATGGAATGGGAGAGTGATTTAAATGCAATGGCACAGCATTTACATTTAAACCATTCTCCCAGTAGGTATATTTATAAAAATAGCGTAATAATTATTTTATTTTAAAAGCGGAATTTAAACGCTGAACATTTGTTCTAATTTATCACAATTGATCAAATCAATTATTTCAATGTGTTCATGTATTATATGTGCCGTAAATCACGCCATGCAAGTGGTTTCCGTTTGAAAATACTCTTGAAGGCCAGTTACCGATTGCCGCCATTGTGTTTTCGTAATATCGACCAAATTTCCAAAGATTGCCGCTTGCTTGAAAAGCGGGAGCAATTTGCGTCAATGTCGAATTGTACCCATAGAAATCCCAAAAGCCACCGTTTACAGGTGTTATATTAGGTACTAATGGGTTTAATGCTTTTAACAAATCTCTTGATATACCCCAATCAAATTCGTCACCAGTAGCGGATGATGAAGTAAATTGTAAAGCGAAATCAATCGTTGCAACACCATTGTTTAGTGTAATAGTAGCGCAACCAATTCCCGATATATGGTTATTTCCATCATATATCAAGCTTCCTTTTACATGGATAACTCGTGCGACACTGTTATTTGTTTGTAATTTACTGCCAAAACGAATGCCATAGACTTTGTAAAGTCTTGGTTCTTCAACATCGCTTGTCCTATTCGCAAGTGTTGTTATGTGTGAAGAATCTGAAAACTTAAAACATAAACGTCTATTTCCACTTGCAATAGAACCATTTAATAAAAATACCCAGTTACTACTATCAGCCGTTACATAGTATTCCGCTTTATTTACAAGCATTGACATTAACTGGTTTTGTGCGTTTTCCCTTGCGTTCATATAAGCGTATACAAGAACAGCGTCATAATTGTCGATTGAGGCTGAAAGCGTATATGCCCTTGTTACATCGCTTGTTCCGCTCGTTGGTGTAAAGTTTGTGTTCTCTAAAAGCAAGTCACAAGCGTAAAAGGCACTATTTCCAAAATATTCAATTCCGTTAAGTATCTGTTTTGCCATGTTACACCCCCATCCAGTTACAGCCCCAAATCAAAATTCCGTTTTTCTCAATGTATGTATTAAACAGGTCAATCATAATTCTGTCTTTACAGTAATGCGATGTTTTGTCATAGTCTGAAAACTGTAAAAATCTGTAATATGCGTTGCTGTCATTTGCGGCGGGTCTTGTTGTTTGATTTCCCGACCATTCCTCAACCAAAGTTCCGCTTGCGTCAAGCAATCTGCAATATATCTTTGTTCCCGTCCACTCAAACTGTCCTGTATAGGAAGTGTTTTGACTAACCACCGTGTTTAGCGTTTTCCAACCTTGCCATGACGTGCCTGAACTAAAACCCCAACCAAAGCCTAGCTTATTTTCGTTTAAGACTTCAAATGCGGGCAATGCCGTATAGTTGTATGCACCATTTCCCGCAAACGCTCTTGAATTTCCGCTTTGCAATCTCTGAAATCTTACGGACACCTTGAACGATGTTGCGTTGCCGACAGGATTATAAAAAACAGTATTAGTGGTTATGCCACTACTAGGATTTGCGCTTTGTATGCCTGTGTAGCCACTTGTTCCCGATGTTATCCACCGACCATTCATGATAGTAACATAGTCATTGTTACAAACCCATTTGAGCTTCGATGTGTCCAAAGCCTTTTGCATCACGCTAATCTTAGGCGGCATTTCACTAGGCAGATACAAACCACTTTCACCATTCACGAAACGGATTGCGTCACCTATGTCAGTTAAAGTTTGTCCGTCTATTCTGTAAATGCTCATGCTATCACCACCTTAGAACTTCCGCATTTGGCACTAACGCTACCCATGCACCGTTGACCTTGTAATACATTGTCAGAATTTCCGTTCCCCCCGCATTCAACATGGCATATTGGTTTCCGTTAACGCCGTCAAGATTATTAGGTTCACCAGTTCCATGTAAAAATGTTACGGGCGTTATGTTAGCGTCCTTAATGCAATACAAAATTCCATCAGAATACTTTTCGTCGCCTAAAGCGTCATATTCCGCTTTCGTGACTTCCTTGTACGATGTGATTTCAGCAATTTTGTTTTCGACAACAGACTGTCCATTTACCTGTACGTCATCAATCGCACCAGCATAACCCCACGTTCCGTCACCCCTAACCGCCTTGTCAAGATCGAAAGAAGTTGGAGCGGGCATAAGACCATGCACACCGTCATTTTCGGAAGTAGCACCAACCACATCATTGTAAGTCGTGTCAATTGCTGAAATCACGTCACCGCTGATTGTAACGTTAGTCCCGGCAGTCAGCACGTTCTGTTTACCGCTAAGGTCAATGTTTGCAACTCCTTCGGTAACGACGCTGACTCCGTTAACCTCAACGTCCGTAATCGTTCCAGTACCGCCTCCTTCAGGAGCATACAGTTCGGACGTTTCTCCGTTAACAGTAATGTCAGCAATGTGGACACCTTCGTGCAGAAGAGGAGTAACTTCAACATCACTTCCACCACCGCCACCAGATTCCTCTAAGTCACGGATTCGTTTTTCAACCGTATCCGTTTTATTATTGCCTTGCCCCATCAGAACGTTAGATGCTATGATTTTATCCTTAGAGGCATTGTTTCTGTGAATTAAATCACCCATTCCCATACCTCCTAAAATCCAAACATCTCGTTAATGGTGTCATCAGAGTGATCTTTAAGATATCCCTGGGTGGTGCTTACGTCAGAGTGATGAGCAAACACCTGTATCTGTTCCAATGGGAACTTGCGAGGATTACCATCCTTGTCAAGTAACCTTTTGTCAGTACCCTGTGCAAGACACTCAAGTCTGCTGTGTCTCATTGTATGAGGAAAAATGTTGCATTCTTCCCCACGAACCTCTGACAGTATTCTTGAAATTGAAAGAATGCGGTCATAGATTGTCTCGGATTGGATTGGAGTTCTTACTCCGTTCACTTCCTTATACCATAATGAGTCAATCTCGTCCTCACCGCGTTCCTCAAGATATTTTCGAATGAGTTCCTTTGTGTCGTCAAGATATACGAGGTTAAACTTTTTGCCACGCTTACCAACAACGACGTTCGTTTTGTTGCTTTCAGTCAGTCCGTGTTTCTCTATCTGTAGGAGTTCGTTGCGTCTCCCGGCAGAATCGAATCCAACAGACCAAAGCACCGCAAGCTGCAACTTGCCTTGCTCAACCAATATGTCACGAACCTTTATGAACTCATCAAAAGTAAAGAAAAAGTCGTCGTCATCATCCTTAACCCTTTCATTAGGAATGCCTTTGACCTTCTTTGCATAATTTACGTCATAGTCATAATCATCATCTTCCTCGCAAAAAGTCAGCATGCTGTTAACTGAACTCTTAAGTCTGTTCGTCCTTGCCGGAGACAAACCAAAGTCTTCAGTAAAGATAATGCTGAGGTCACGAAAGTTTTTCTTCGTCATCTCAAGCACCGACTTATTGTCAAACTTCTGAAGGATGATAATAAATATAAATTTAAGATCTGACTCGTAAGCAGAAAGAGTGGCTTTGGATTTCTTCCTCTGTCTGTATTCTGCTAAAAAGTCATTCATGATTTCCTTGTTAATCGGATTTACCTGATCCCACAGTTCGGGAGTGAAAATCTGATTATATACTTTGCCACGAGCCATGGTATCACCTACTTTCCTTTATTTTCCTAGAAATCAAAAATCCCTGCTTCGGTTTTGCACCACGCCTAAAGCGAGCAGGGGGAGGGGGTATTACTCTATAAACGTCTCACCATGGTACGCATTAATAAGAGGCGTGGTGAGTTCTGTTCTTACTTAATTTCCTTGACGGTGGAAGTTACCTTAAACTTCAGTTCGTCCCATGCGGGCTTGTCCCAGTTCTTTCCGTCGAAGTTCGTTACTCCGCTTCTTGCGGGATGCTTCTTTACAAAGAACTTGCCAATGCCGGGAAGTGCAACCGTCTCAGTGGGAGAGCTAGTCAGAGTCTCCCTTACAAAATCTGCATACACTTCAAGTACCGTCTTTACGTCACCCTGAGTGCATCCGTCAATTCTTCTTGCCACATACTTATAAACGTCATTAATTCCCATATCTTTTTCCTTCCTTTTCCTATGAAATCTAAATTTTAATGCTGACTGCAATAATGGTTGCAGTCAAGCATACAACTCGTAACCGCAAGATTTGCATCGGCCTCCACTACAAGATCACCAAGACCAATGTTTTCACTTGCATTATTATGATACCCATACTGAATTACAAGGGTATTTGTACCGTCACCGCTGATAAGAGTACCTTTAGACTCCTTATATGCCACGGGAACGTTAAAAGAAATCGTCAGCATCTGCTGAGTGGAATGATGACCGTCACCAGCGGAATGAACCGCATCAAGCTGAATTCTAAAATCACCTCTGCCAATTTCTGGCTTCTGGTGTATCCTCGCACCAATGGAATAACAAGCATCTCCTGATGCCATATATACTGGCTCTGCATAGCCATCATTCTTTATTACAATAGGTTTTACGTAGTTGTTCATAATCTTTCTCCCTTAAGAAAGGGAGAAGAATGAACTTCTCCCTAATACAATTCAATCGGACAGAATGCCTTAATGCCATTCTCATCCATTACACATACTACCTGTTCAGGTTTACCAGTAATTCTCTTTGACATTGTGTAGTCATCACCGCATCCGCAGAAACTTCCGCTTCGAATGATTTTAACTCCGGCAATGCTGTCATAAGAATTATGATGAAGATGACCAAAGAAAATTCCAGCCGGGATTGTCTGAGTCATCAGCACTAATTTCGAAATACCGCTTTCGGAATAAGAATCAACGTCTCCATGTACAATTAGGTATTCCTTTCCGTTAACAAAACAAGTTGCGATTGTCGGATCGTAATTACATCCGTCATCAAACTCAACATTATCAAGATGCTCAAGTTTTGCTTTCATGTACCAAGGGATAAGATCATCAAGCCTTTCACCCCTAAGCACCTGATCCTTAAGACCAATTCTTGAATGATTACCAGCAACTGAATTAATATATATGTTGCTAAAGTGTTTACTTAACTCATATACAAATGCAGAGATGAGTTCAGAAACCTTTTGTACCTGCTCAATAACGTTCTCACGGTTCTCAAGTTGCGTCGTGACGTGAATGTTTCCACTGCAAAGATCTCCGATTAAACTCACGTATGCAGTGTCTGCATGATACAGTTCGTTAATCTTAAGTACTTCCTGAAGATACTGAACCATTCTGTTCTTCGCAATGTCTGAATCATATCTTCCAAACTGATTGCAGAATGTTAAACCCATGTGAACATCTGATAAACAAATAAACAAAACATTGTTGTTCTCGTTATACTTGATAGGCGCGATGGGTGGGAGAGTGGTTTTTCCGTTTTCACGGATGAGTTCTTCCAACTTATCAAAGTTTACCTCACCACGAGCATCTTCCCTCAAAAGTTTTCTAAGTGCAGTTCTTTCATCCCAAAGCTTTTGCTTTTCCTTTTGGAGTTCTTGTTTCTGCAGGCGAATTTCCTGAGCATAAGTACCTTCTGACTCATACTGCTTAATTGCCTTTGACTCCAAAAACTTAGCAACTACCTGATACTGTTTTCTGTAAGCAGACTCAGTTCTGTATTCAGACTCGTCTGCACGAAACTCTCTGTTAATCACGTCGGCAATTTCATCCCATGACATGTCAAGCTGCCCTAAATCCTTTGCCTGACCGAGACGGAATATAAATTGCTCTTCGTTTTCATTTTCCAATCTGTCTAAGTTAATCAAAAGATCACCTGCCTTACTCTTCAAGGGAGATACTGATGTTAAAATTAACAGTATCAACTCCTTCAGGCAGTGCCTTTAACAACTCCTTAGTAACGTCTCCTTCGTCTTCGGTAACAAACTTCGAATCCTGTACGGACACGCCAGTAAGCTTAATAGTCCTTTTTTTGCTTGCCTTCGGCTCGCTATCCTTTACTTGAAACATTGGTCGTTTCCTCCTTTATGTTCCTATTCAAATAACACCGATAAGTCAGTAATAAGTTCATCTGCAATGCTATACTTAATCAGTTCCTCTCCAGAAAGATACCAGTCCTTCTTGGAGTTCTTTTGAAACAGTTTCTCGTCAATTGCGGTGTTTTCCAAAGTAAGCTTTTTCATGCTTTCCTGCTGTCTCTTATAATTATTCTGAGCTTCCTCAATCTGCTCGGCAGTACCGCTGAGAGTTGCGGAGCCGCTGTGGATGAGAAGTACGCTGTGAGGAAAAGCATATCTCTTGTGACCTGATACAAAGATTAAAAACCCGGCAGACATTGTTACTCCCATTGCAACGGTAACAATTGGAATTCTGCTTGATTTGATAAGGTCACAAAAATAGAATGCCTGTTCGAGGTCACCCCCATAGGAATGACAAAAAATATAGATAGGCTTAAGCTGTTCCTTTGGAAGGTCTTTCTCTTCGAAATTTAATCTTACGATTGTTTTGGACAACTCAATGAGAGAGTAGTCCTCATCAATTTCATAATCAACGTAATAAACTCTTTGATCTGCTGCCCTCCAATATTCATACTCTTCAGGAGTTGGAATTTCGGAAGACTTGCCAATAGGTGGCAGTTGAATCTGAAGTTGTTCCAAATGTTTTCCCTTCTTTCCTATATATTTTCCAGAATGTCTCTGGAATGTAATTCTCCGTTTTTACATCTGTTCCGCTAGTTTCGCAATGCGACCACGGTAGATGTTGTTTAGACGGACTTCGCCATAGAAGTCCTGTCCACGAAAGACCTCAGACAGTCTTCTCATGCCATTGTTAAATCCGGCATACTGATTAAGGTCAACTTGCTGATTGTAATCACCGTCAACAATGCATATTGAGTCTTCACCAATTCTCTGCAATGCCAACTTCATGAGTGATATGTCAAGGTTCTGCGCTTCAGTAATGTATACCGCACAGTTTAATCCAGTAGTGTCAAAGCCTCTAATGTCACACATGGGAAGAATGTCAAGTTTGTTTTCGGAAACAAGCCTTTCCATCTCCATCTTGTCACCAAGTTTTGCACCAAGCATGTTGCCTAAAGAACTGTCCGTAAGTTTTTCAAGCTGAGTACCGGGAAGAAATCCAAGCTTTGCAGCATTGGCGGTGGGAGTGGGATTTGCAAATATTACGATGCGATCAATCTTATGTTTTTCCAATAGCCATAACATATAACCGATTGCAAGATAACTTTTCCCAGTTCCAGCCGGGCCTTTCAGCATTGTGATTTTATTGTTGTTTAACGAGTCAAGAGCTAACTGCTGATACTCGTCACCGTTATATGGCTTTACCTGTCCAAATAAAGTAGACTTAATGGTTGGAAATTTTACGTGCTGAAATTCATTTCCGTCCCACCTAAGTTTATCCTTGATTTCACCGTCCTCACCTTTAATGATGAGATACTGATTAACTAAAAGATTAAGTTTATTTGACTTCATGTCTTGATACAGATTAGCCATCATTTCATCGGTCATTGTCACTTCAACGTACCCAGTATATGAGTCATCAACGTCCGTACAAACTGACGAAACATTTAAATCAAAAACGTTAAATGCTATTTGTTTACATGACAAATCATTTGTCACAAACACAATTCCGTTGTCAATCTGTTCAGGTACTACAATCCAAGAAGTACCGTCAAATCTTAAATGGTCATTCGCAAATCTTGCACATGCGCATATGCGAACGTCAGGAGTGTCAAGCACTCCGAAAGCAGTCTTTACGTCGAACGGATCCATGAGCTTCTCATAAACCACGACGTGATATTTGTTTTGATTGTCATTGAGAAGACGCAATAGTTTTCTAGAATTATACTTTACCTGTTCGTCTTTTGTTCTGCTCGTCTTGATGTCCTCAAGTTCAAGCAGCGTGGTTGACGCAATAAAGAAAAATTCCTCGAATGCCTTGTCCTGTAATTCAAGTAATGCATTTGTGTCATAGAACTTCATTCCGTTCACCTCACTCAAAAGTTTCCACTAACTGTTTTCTTCTAATCTTCTCAAGCTTATTCATGTTTTTGTCGCTTTCACATAAATAATAATGTCTGTTCTTCGCCCACGTGTGCGAGATTCCGTTTTCACCAAACGGCACATTATGTTCCTTATACAGGATTTTAGCTTCTTCCTTTGAAATTCTAAGCAATTTCATTCCTTCTTTCCATAGTGTATTCCCTATTTAATAGGGTGATAGCGGGAGCAGGATTTGAACGCTGCGACCTCCAGGGCATGAACCTGGCATTCTACCGGACTGAACTATCCCGCGCTAATAGAAGTGGCGGCCAAACAAAGGAAATTCCCAGTCCGACCGCCAACAGAACCACTGTATAGCCAGTAGTAAGCTTAACATGTATACATCCATATTTGTTATCCGCATCGGATTCAAGCGGAAGGGAGTACTTTTGAACCACAATTTCTTTCCCTCATAAGGGGATTTGTGTTGAGTCATGAAACGATTTAAAATAGTGTTTTAAAAATTCCTAAAATTTAGGTATTTAGAAATACACAAAATTATGCCACAAAAGTATTCGGTGTCCATCATTTTTCATCCTAAGTTTTAGAGATTTTTAGAAAACACCTTGAAAAGTGAGTTTCTGTTAACGTGATAAAGCACGCTGATAAGCAGTGATTTGTTCTTATTTACGGTACTTTTTACGTGTCCCTTGTTGCTCCGCATTGCTGGAGTGATGCAGAATGCCCGGTCAATCAGCCAACTCATAAGTCCGAGATAATTTTTGGAGATGTTAATCTGACTTATGTCCTTGATAAGCTGGTCAAAGTCACTCCTCAAAAGAAGATAATCTTCAGAACCGTTTGCATTTGCATTATATAAATCAAATGAATACTTGTTTATTAAGTCTTCAACCTTCTTGCTTGTCTTTCTGTTGACGTCAAGTTCGTGTCTCTTAAAGAAATAATCCATGGGTAAGGTCGGTGACGCTCCGCTGACTTTTTTGAATTGAAGATTATATAAATAATTCATTGGACAATGAATTAGGTCGTTCAGATTGTTTTTATTAAATCCCGGTCGAATGACTGACCAGAACATTGGATATTTGTTTGTCTTTACGTTCATTTGCTGTTTGATTAGTTTGATTTCTTTTGGTATGTCAATGTCGAAAGTGCGCTTTGAACTGTCTATGGCTGCCTGAGCAACTACGGAAAGTATTGCACAGTAGTCGTCAAACCTTGGATCACTGTACGTGTAAGAGTAACTTTGTGCTATCTGTGCAAGATTACTGGACTCGCCTATGTCCGTCTGAGAAGCGGAGAGGAGATTGTCCACCTTTGCAAAGTCATTTAATGAATTTGTATATATGTTCTTGTCTTTTGGAATGTTGTTAACGATTGTAGGATAGTTTTCATAGCACCACCTTGCATGAGACACTATGTCCGGCTGGTTTGTGGTATATCCGAAGTCGGAATCTTGATCAAGACCGTTTCCCCTGTCTTGCGTATCCGTTCCGTTCATGTTAACTGCTATGACATTAGTTTCCAAAGTAAAATACTTTTTCATGTTCTCTGAATAACGGTTGTGAAAATACAAGAGATTGTTTTTTGAATTAAACGGTGACCTAAAGAATGCGAGGTACTCACCGTCTTCAAACCTCTCGGTGTAGCACTGGATAGTCCCTTCCTCAACCTCGAAAGTGTCATCTTTGTCCACGTCGTCCTTGTTACCGCTTGCTGCATAAAGAAGCATTGCATAAGGAGATCCGACGATTGTAAGATTGTCACCGTTCTGTATCAATTCACCGTTCTTAATTCCGAGAACGTAGTTTTCGATTATCTTTCTCTTGCGATCTCTGAAGTAACTGCTCCTGACAAATTCGGGATTGTACTCGCACATGTCCACGAGAAAGTCAAAATCATTTGAGAAGTTTTGGTTCTTCCTTAAAAACTTCATGAACTCTTCGTCGTCTGACTTTAATTTATACACGTATTCAACGGATTCACGGCACACGGACTCCATCGTTTCCTCGGACAGTGAGTTTACCATCTGATAAGACATCCTCTGATACTTTCCAAGTTTCGAAGGATGGGCGGTCTTTACGATTCCGAAGGTGCAACCGTTTTCCTCGACCTTCCTGCACCAGTGTTCATAGGAAACGTTAAATGCCTTGTTTCTCCATTTGCATGCATTGTCGGTGGTAATCATCTCCACGTCCTTTACGAAGTGTTCCACTCCGAACATGTCAGTAACCTTTGCGGTTTCATATTCATCTCCGAAGTAATCCTTAAAGAACTGCCGTATGTTTGCGTTAAATGCCGCAGCCTTAAAGAAGTGATGTCTTAATAATATATAACCGCTGCCCCATTTAGGAAACAGTGACGAGTCAATCAGAGCCTGACCGTCAAACATCGTGTTCTTCAGTCTGTAGTTGTCAAGGTGCTTTGCAATGCAGTGTCTGTCTTTGTCCGTTTCAATTGATATGACGTTGGTCGTGAAGAACCTGTCCACGTCCTCTAAGATCAAAACGTTTCTCGGATTAATCTTTATCCGTCCGACAATGCCGGAGGAGATGAGGGGAACGTATGCAGACGCTTCAACTATGGGTGCATTCTTCTCCGGGAGTTCAATTCCCATATAAAGGAAGTTCCTTGCGACGTCGTACAGTTCATCACGGATGAACATGCAAGAACCCTTCTTTGCCTTGCCCGTGGAACGGTACAGCATCTTGTAATGGATGACTTCCGTCTTTTTGATCGTGCCGTCCCTTGCTCTGGTAACGTACGGAACGCTTACTCCTTCGTTATAAAACAAAGTTCTTATTTCTTCTTTGGAAAGTTTTTTATATTTTTGTTTATTTTTTATGGAAATTTTAATTAAACCTGAGAGTTTTTCACGTTTTTTCTGCGTTTTTTCTAATAAAAATTTATCTTTTTTTGAGTGATTTTTTCTGTAATCCTTACGTGCGGAGAGCAACACTCCCCTTAAGTGTTCCATTTCTTCCTCAAAAGAACGCGATCCGTAGTTAAATTCAAGACAGATGATGTCCCTGGTTGACTCGCCTTTCCAGTTTTCAAGGCCGTTTGCGTCAAGAAAATCCTTAAACAGACTGTTTACGAACATTGCATCCTTGTATTCGTAATGGTCACGCACCCCGTTATTATATTCAAACAGGGTGCTTGCCTCGATGTTCTTAATCTTTAAGCCAAATTCGCTCAAGGAAACCACCTGCCTTTAATTATGTCTGTTTTTAATGACGTCCACATATATTTCAAACAAAAATCCGTAAAACAAAGCGGTATCTTTATCATCAATAACCCCAAATTTTGAAAGACACCTTAAATATCCCTTGATAAATGCATCCCAGTATGCACCACCTTCAGTATTTACCATGTCTTCATAGTGACGGATTGCATCCTTTAACCCGCTTACGACATCTTCATTTCCATGATTTGCTATTTTTTCAAATACTTCGTTAATTTTGCCTGTCTCAATCAAGAAAGCCACCTGCCTTATTTACTTTTTACGTACCTTACGATTTCTTCGTATGCACTGTCATAGGTTTCTTCGTCAATCATCTTAAAGTCCATCAGACAGTTGCAGTAGCCGAGTACGACCGCAGCCCATATGCTGGGATGGTCTTTTTGGTCGTCACGGTTGAATGCCAAGTCCTTAAACGACCTGGCTATGTTGTGCCTGCCTTTGTCGTGAAGGGTCTTTCCTATAAGACTTAAAGTAGGAAAAGGATTAGCCATTGTCGGTCGCCTCCAGTTCTTCCGTAAGTTTTTTGTCTATGAGGTACTTGAAAATTTCTTCCATCGCAGCGGAGTAGTCGTCATCCGAAATCAGCTTCGCCGCCGCAAGACATCCGAGAGTACCCTGAAGATACATGGAGTCAAGATGCAGAAGATGAAAAGTTTCGTGGTCTTCAAGCACGTCCTCACATGCCGCCCTTACCTCTCCGGCAAGGTCAAGGTTTCCAGCTTCCTCAAATCTTTCATAAATGTCCTTAATTTTTTCCATCTTCCGTCACTCCTTCGTCTCTAGTAAGAAAGTCATACAGACTCTCGGCACACGAAAAGTCCTCGTTGATTTCCTTGCCGTTTTTTACCGTGGTCACGTCCCCCGGCTTAAACTTCCTTCCAAAGTCGAGTTCCCAGCAGAAGTACGCAAGGTCTGAACCAATCTCGTCGTCAATCGGCAATCCCATTGACTCCTCAATTACCCTGATCAAAGTCTCGGAGCAGTCGGGCTGGTAAACGTAACCGTCCACTCCGTTGTTTGAAAAATATTCGTTCAGGCCTTCCTGATAGTCCCACGCCCTCTGGAGTTCCCTTACGGCGTCACAAAAAGTTTCCTTACTCAGCATCCTTTTTATTTTCTCCTTCCATTGACATTTTCTTTATAATTTCATTTAACACGTCACGACGGAACTGTTTTGCCTTTTCATATGCATATAATTCCTTCGCAAGGTCAATGATTGCCGGAGCAAAAACCACGTACCAGCTTAAGTCCGTTATTCCGTTCGCATTCAGTATTGTCAGTATCACTGACAGCAAAGACAAATATCCAACCTTTATCATTTTTAACATTCTCCTTATAATAGGTAATTTTTGTATTTAAAAATTAATTTTGGCAGTTTGGTCGATTATCTTACCGTAACCACCTTTTAAAATTTCAAATTAATCATTATTTTCATTTCTAATAAATAAGTTTTAATCATTCTTTTTGCCAGACCTGAGCCTGTTCGCAATCTCTGCCCTCTCTTCGTCGGTATAGTTCGTCTCCCTGGGGGCGGTAATCTTTAACCACTTTAACGGTATCCTCGCATAGACAGATCCGTCCTCGTTCAGAACAAACTTCTCAAACTTCTCCGAGTGCTTCTCATACAGTTTCTTCATTCTGTTACATAACCTTAAGTTCGTGAACGTTACCGTACACGTCCTGTCTCCGTTATAAAACTCAACGGCATTCTCATTGTTCTTTTCCATTTTTTAACCTCTCCTTCCTCTCAGACTTCTTCCTTAACTGGTTCATCCAGTAAAAGTCATTCCTTATTTCCCTTGCCGCGTCCGGGATCGTCTGATAATAATCCGACCACTTGACAATGGGGGAGGGGAGGAGTTTATGCATTTCTTCCTTTGACTGAAATGGGATCGTATACTTATAATACTTACAGTCCGGAAGTTCCTTCTTTATGACGCTACATTTTTTAGGTTGCAGTTCCTCCTTTGTTCCTTGTGATAAATTGTCCATAATCAACTAGTTCCTTTCCGAAATTCAAAACAAATTTCTTTTTCATGATTTCTCCTCATACTAAAATTACAAAAGTAAACCAAAATGGTTTACGATTTTAAAACAATAACGTCCGATTACAATATTTAATTCTCCAAAACAAATTTTATTTTTTCGTTTTTGGAGCATACAAGTCCTGCATCCTGTACGTCACCTTGTTCTTGACCGTCTTCTTTTTTAACAGCCCCGCCTTCGTTAATGCCGTAAGACATTCCGACGAAGTGCCGTTCTTTACGTGCAGTTCCTCGTCCATCCGTCTCTTGCTTAAGTAACACCAGCCGTCAGACAAAAGGTTCTTTAACACGTGAACGTAAACCGCAACCGCTACGTCCCCCGGAACCTCTCCGACGGTTTCACTGATCACTTTATAACTTTCCAGCGGCAACTGGATGAATTTCCACTTTCCTTTAAAGAAGAGTTCCTTCAGTTCCACCTTTACGAAATCTCCCATGCCAATCTCACTTAAGTCTTCCTTATAGTCTATCAGTCCGTCATACCTGAACCTCTCCATTGCCATGATGAAGTCGTTCCTTAATTCCTTTTTTCTTTTTGACGGATCTGCTCCGACTAAACGGAACAGTTCGTTAAACGTAATCCATGAGTCTCCGTTTCTGGAACCGTTATAAAATAAATGACACCACAATAACAATGCCCTGAAATTCAGTCCATTGTCACTTAACCATCCATGTTCAGTTAACCTCTCGGGTACTCTTATGAAAAAAGGGGTCATTTTGCCAATTCCGTTCTAAAAATTAGGAAGTCCCAGGGGGGGTCTGTCCCCAAATTGCACGTTTTTGTACAAATTGGGGACTCTACTATATATAAGATTATTAATATATATATTTATATATATAAGATATATTTATTAATTATCTTTAGTTAAATTCATTCCAGACCTTTTGCTTTGATTTCCCATTACCATATTCTCCGTTTTTTGATGATCATTGGGTTAATCTGCTTTATGAGACTTTTGGGTCGCAGTTTAACAAGTCGGCTGTGGAAGTGAATAATGGCTGCTTCGCAGCATTTTTATTTTTTTGCCTTTAGAGAAAAAATATTTATTTGTCTATTCCTCACCTTTGCTTCATATACACATAACTGATTACCCGTGTGTATGATTACTAAAGGCTCCGGCTCGTCATACGTGAGATGAATTTATTATTTTTATCCCATTTATGTAATTTATGTATCCATTATTCATTTATACGTAATGGTTATTTATGGCTTTATTAGTTTATCCATACGTTCTAGATGTCTCTGTTAAAGTTTAAAATAAGATTTTTTCCTTTAAGAAAAAATCTTTTATTATCTCTGTTTATATGTGTTCCCTAAACGTAAGTATGTTTATGGTTATGGTTTATATATTATATATATTATATATATTATATTATTAATGGTTATCCACAGACGTTGTGCATAAAATTGTGGATAACTACGTGGATATCTTTTTGCGTTCGATGGTACTCCCTAAATTTTACTGAACTGCATCTGCCCGGCATTGTGGATAGTTCATTTTCGTTGGTTTTATATCATGGTGATATCATTTTGATATCACTTTTTTTATTGGCTGGTTTTGTCTGGATTTCTCGATATTGGCGGTGAAAACATTCCGGGATGTGGGTCGTGATAATTTTAGAAAGTTTGAGATGATTTTAAAACGGTGATTTTAGTGGAATTTTAGGTGCGGTTTTGGGGTGATTCTTTAGGGTGGGGTGTGGATGAAGGTGCTAGTCCCCACGCAAGAAAAATAAGGGCGATCTAGCGTTTTTGCTACCCCCCAATTATATATAAAATCACAATTTTATCTATTATTAAAATGCAATAATTGTTTATTGTAACACGATAAAAAATTAAAGTAAAAATTTAATTTTTGCTGCCTTGACATTTTATTTGTATATGTTATCTTACAGTCAAGCCGAGGGGATAGCAAGCCGAGGCGAAAGAAGTTAGTACCTTGATAATTTCATATCGAAAAGGCTGTCACTGTGTACGGGCGTAGTATGTCCGTATCACATACCGCACACCTATACGGTTGGGATTCCGCATGGCATAGCGTGGTTATGCATATGGGTGTGAATTAGGCCTACCACGTAGAGAAGTCTGCATATGGTTGCAAGGGCGTACACTAATAGGAGGATACTACAATGTTAAACCTTAATGCAAAAGAACTTAAGCCCCTTAGAGACGCACTTGCGCTCTATCACATCGCTGATTTCAACAAGGCTGATGCCGACATTTCCAAGTCGAAGTATATCCGTCAGCGTGAGATCATCATCGCAAGCAACCTTGAGTCCATCGCTAAGATTGACAGGGGCGAGTGCAAGACCGTAGGCGGCAAGACTAAGGCTCAGATTGAGGCTCAGAACGTGGAGCTTCAGAATGAGATTAATGCTAAGCGTGAGGAGATCATGGCAAAAAAGGCTGAGTTTGACAAGAACATCGCGGTTGCAATCGGTTTTCTTACTGAGGATCTCCGAGTAGCCGGCAAGGCGTACCTCGCCAATCCGTACAAGGAAGAGCTTGAAAATGCATTCGCCGAGGCATTTGCGAAGTGGTTCAATGACAATGGTGCGAAGTCTGCATCTGCACTTGATTGCAAAAAGTTCGTTCGCCCTATGGGCGTAATGATTGGAAGCAGTCGCACTAAGTGCATGACAAACAACCACACTCGTGCCGTCAGTGGTAAGAGTTTTGATCAGCTTCTGCTTGACGTAATCTGCGACGAGCCGACCGTAAAGGCACTGTTGCCGATTAAGAAGTGGGAGAACGTGATCGAGAGAAAGACGAAAAAGTCTGCCGAGTAATACCGACCATATGACAACTAAATATTGGGGCCCACAAAGTGGGACGTAACCGTTAATTAACCACAAGGCCCTTGCAACGATATGTGGACTTCTCCATTGACGAACATTCCCTTGATTTTTGAGGGTTGCCGTCATTGACGTGGCATAAGGGCATATATGGTGGCAAGAATGTCGCATGAGTGCTTAGCACAAGAGCATGGTCTGTATTCGTATGCCGTTAAACCGTCACTGTGCCGACTAAGTCATTCGACCGTCATATTGAGATGACGTGATTTTGGCGAGGTCACTTGCTAACGTGCCACAAGCGATCAATGGTGGATTTATGGGAGTTGATGGGGCGAGTTCGTGTACTTTGACAAACATTCATAGCGTGAGGCATGACCGATAAGGGGGTGCTTCTGACATCATGGGTCGAACTGCGTGCTTTTTTAGGCGTGGGGTTCGCTCCGTGGAGGCCACGTGTTTTTTTTGCGTGGGTGAAGTGGGGCGTTCCAGATGATTACCTTTGGGGTAATTGGGCGCATTCTGCGTGATTTTTGCGCACGTTTGCGTTCAGCGATGAGGATAGGTCTGTCTTATAGCAGCGACGGGTAGAGTACCGTCGTGCGAAGCCAACGTATGCGATTGCGTTGCAAGCGCGTCGTATGCGTTAAGATGCTCAACGGCTTTTACTAGTGGTGCGCCGTCTTTGACGCGCATTATGTGGCAGGGTGGCTATTACCATGCGATTGTACGAGACAGTTGCGTCCATTTGTGGGCGTAGTCTGCATGGGTAGGGCGAATCATAGCAGAACGTTGTGAATACCGTGGTCAGGGACGAAGTCCGACCCTAGCTAAGCGTGTGTCTAACGGTGCGTGGCAGTGCATGCATTTTATGCATTGGTACGTACTTCTCTGTGGGCTTATTAGGTGCGTAAGAAGAACCTTGCGCGTCGAAACGTCGCTAAAGATTGCCGTGCGAGTAATTGCACGCTAAGAAGACTGTAAATCGGATTGTGCGCACATGGTGCGCTTATGGGTCAGCCACGTGATAACGATCTACGCATGGGCATGAAATAAGGCCCCGTCAGCGAATAAAGCGAGTAGGTAACCGCGTCGGAAATGCGGCTTAAGGAATAAACAGCGTTATCATGCACGAGGGGAATACTGTCAGTGTACCCTTATGAGTCATGCTTAGAAAGGTGTGACGAACGGGGATAAAATACCCACGGTGAAAGTCCGTCTTTACGTTATACCCATGTCCTCAAGGGGGTGCGTAAATATAAAGGTTGCCGTTGGCTACGCGATAAAGGCGGTTCCCATAAGGGAATACAACGAATGTTGAGGCAAGTGGGCATTATCATGGGATTGGGAGACGAACGGCAAGGTTCGTCTTTTTTTGCGGATTAAACGCAATTAACCAGACGGTTCGAGTCCGTCAATGCCCTTTTAATGGTGCTACGGAAGAAGAAGGAGGTATTTATGGATAAGGCAAGCGCATGGTATCATTACAGAAACGAAAAGCTTGGAGTTAGTTCGCTGACGTGTCATCAAAGGGAAGACATGTCTTGGACTATCAAGCACTTTGGTCTTGACCAATGTAAAAAGGCATATTATACAAAATTAGAAGATGCCAAAGATAAGACAGAAACATCTTTTAAGTTTGATCAGACTGAAATGGAATGTTTAAATGCCCTTTCCATAGGATTATAAAGAGAAAGAGAGGTAAAAAATATGATTACTTATACAGTCCGTTATTATGACGGAAACGAGAAGTGGTTTGATGCGCCAAATATTATGGAGCTTATGATGCATCTGTGCGAAACGGAAGACGTAAATGAAATTTGTCAAATTATGTCACATGATCACCGCAACGGAATTACATTGGAATCAATTTGCAGAAAAAACTAGTTTGTGTTATCCTTTAAAAAAACGGAAGGACGGTGACTTAAATGGAAAAATTGGTTCTTTATGTAGTAAAATGGATGGAAGACACTTATTATTTTTCCACATACGAAAAAGCCGTGGAATTTCTAAAAAAGGAGTCTTTCATTACTTACACAAAAGAAAATGAAGAGAAATGGCTCAAATCAATGATAAGAGAAGAAACATTGACAGTATATTAAAAAATTGAACCCTAACAAGGGTTCTTTTTTTATACCCAAAATTAACAACGGAAAGGAGAATTAAAATGATTGGCAGACGCTTTATCAACGGTCACACCGTGACCACGTACAAGGTCGGCAACGTATATGAGACGACCGTATTTGACAAGTACGGAATTATCATTCGTTCAAGGGTAGATTTTACCCCTGAACAGGCACGAGCAACGAACGACAAGTTTTGTAATTTGTGTTAGGGGGGTGGTAACGGAAAATGAAAGGATACCCAACGCAAACCGGTTACATGGGATACGTTCCATGGAAACGCAGATATATTCTGTTTTCCACGGAAACGGAATATCTTGAGTACATAACGGAAACGTAAAGCTAAAGCCCACGATCCAGGGCTTTATTTTTATGCAAAAAAACGGAAAGGAAGTGATAGTATGACGTTCATCTACTACACGGCAAACGGAGGCCGGTATTACGTGAACGGAACGTGGCTAGGCAACTTCTATGTTGACGGCTACGGAAACAAAAGGGATATGCAGACGCAATCCCTGATCTAACGGAAAGTGAGGATAAAAATGGATAACAAAAAGGAACGATGCCGAGACTGTATCTGTCTCGTGCAAGGTGATAATGGAGAATGGATATGTGACGAAAAGCAAATGGAAATCAACTCCGTGGAAAGATGCCCGGAAGGAATGGACGACGAAAGCGAAAGCGAGGTGGAGTAGATGCACACAACGGAAACTGTAATGACGCCTCAAGATAGGGCGATTGACATTGTAAAGTGCCTTTATGCGGGAAGTACGTACCGAGATCTCAGACGGAAAACAATCAGCCTGTTAAAACAGGCAAAAACGGAGAATGAAATAACTAGAATTCTCCGCAATGCAAGGTTAGAAAGTTGAACGGAAAATCAAGGGAGCGCTCCCACAGGCTCCCATGCGGTAATGCAGCTTGTCAATGGCAGAACAGACAACACAACCGCCTACTTTTACGTATTGAGTGGGGGTGGGCGGTGGTTGTCGCCAAAGGCAAACGGTCACAAGCCCGTGTAAATGCAGAGTGGAGCAATAAAAATACCTCGCACCCAATGGGGTTAAGGGACGGAAAGGAACGAAAATGGGAAAGAAGTGTATGTTGGTAAACTCTTCCATGAATGGTGGTGGAGTTGAGTGTGTTTTCGATCCAGAGCAAGAGACGCTCGCTTTAGACGGACTCGCTCACGGATACATCAAAGAGGGGTGGGAGAATGGAGACATTCTCTTTGAAGAGACGGCAAGGGAACTTTTTGGTGATGAATATGAGGAGTTTTGTGCAATTGCACAAGAAGTAAACCGAGGAGAAGAACACCCAATCGTTCTAGCCCTTGTTAAGGACACCGTATATGGATACTATGATGTTCACATTGAATGTGGCAGCCTTTCTTGGGGTTGTGATATTTATGAGGAAATGTAACGGAAAAGAAAAGGGGAAATAAATATGAGATATTGGCACGTATCTGAGGTGTTTGCAGATGATGCAGACTACCTTGAAAGAGGCATTAAAAATGCCCTAGGTATCAACGGTGTATACGAGCGAAACGATCTAGGACGCATCGTGCAATTTGAAATCCTATGTAACGACACGGAAAAGAGGTTAATCAACTCTTCCGTGTACAGTATTTTAGGCAGAAAGGCAGTCCTTTACAATGGGCCTATCAAAGAAAATGTCTTGTTGCATCGCAAATTTTGGGAGAAAGCGAGGTAAATTATGGCACTTCAGCAAGTTCATTATTTCGTCCGAGGTGACGAGAACTCCCTTACTGGCTCAAGGCAAGTGTGGGAGCATGATGACGGTACGTACCGCATCTGGACGGAAACCGGGTTAGGCAAACTCCACAAGAACGTTGAGGAGTACCTAACGGAAATCAAGGAAAAGGGCTGGACTGAGGTAAGCCACGTGGCATATCTCCGTTCAAGAGCCTACGGAAAGGTGGTGTTATAATGAGAAACTACTTAGATTGGGTTGCAAAATGTAGTCCTAAAAGGGACGGACTTGAAATGCGAGATTTCTTCGATTTTAGCGACGAAAGGAGTGATAACAATAATGTGCCTTGACCGTAAATCCATGACCAAAAAGGCATGGAAAGAGAAGATGAAAAGGCAACGAGTCATGAGTGACATGAATACTGGCACTCGTGACATGAAGTCTGCCAAATATCCGAACCGTCAAGAACGGAAACGGATAAGAGAGGAGTAGCTATGATAGACAAACACGAAATTGAGGCATTTGAGTGGTACTATACCACTCGCAGACGCAAGGAAAAGGCAAAGGTAGTGTACTTCCTTGTGCAGAAACTGTTGGGACTGTTAATGATCGGCTGTGCCGTTGTATGTTGGGTATATCTTCAGGAGTACACGGCAAGCACGATCTTTTTCGTTCCATTGGGACTTTGCCTTGTGTTCACAAGGGAACGTATTATCAAGTGAGGGGGTGAAGTTATGGGAATTTCATACGGAAAGACGCTCTTTGGAGACAAATGGTACATCGAGGGTTGTGGTTTTTATTGGCAGTATGACACCGAGGAAGAAATGCAAGCCAATCTTGAAAAGGCAAAGCAAAAGCATTTTCGTAACTTAGAGGCACGCAACATCGTGATCAATATGCTTTTAGCATACAGATATTAGAATGGAAAATAGGTAGTCAACAATTAACGGGACGAAAGTACCCGTTATTTTTATACAAGAAAGGAGAATAAAACCATGAGAGAGAAACAAGTTTTGTTACAAGTTGGTCGCTACGCACTCGTAGTAATGGAAGGCACTTTCATTACTGACTACGTCGTAGCTTGTGGGTACAACCCCGAAACGCAGAGTTGGGGACAGGGATTGTATTACTCCGCAGATGCAAACGATGCCGAGGACAAGGCATATTGCCTTAAGAATGCAGCGGAATGTCTCTACCGAAAGGTAGATGAAAATTACATTCCTCGTGCAAGACTTGAAGAGTTGGCAACGAATTTCAAGGACAACATCGTCGAAGCCCTTGAATATAATGCAGAGGATTTTGAGATGATGTTTGACATGGATGCAAACGAGATTGAGTACTTCGGGCTAAACGAAATAGCATTTCAATAGGGAAAGGAGAACATATGGTAAAGATAAAGATTAACCACGAGGGAATTGTTGATTGGGCAGAACTTGAGGACGTTGTTGACTTAAACAACGTCGTAATAACCGGCAATAGGCAATTCATTCCACGAGAGGACGCTCCTTGGTGGACGGAAGCCAAAGAGTACATCCGTGACATGGATTGCTACGGAACTGACGAAGAAGATTTTGTTTGGTATGACAACAACTGGAATAAGTTGACGGACGAACAGAGAAAGGCAATTATCAAGGAATATGACGAGTGCAGTTCGTCTGAAAATATTTATTTCATCGCATCTATTGCAAGGATCATCCACCCTGAACTCCCGTTAAGGGAACGAGTAATCCGTGGTTACTGTCAGTCCGATTGGAACGACGTAATCTATGAAGAGGACAAGGTGAACATTGACCTCTTAGAAGCCGTGTACTTTGGCAATATTACAGAACTCATCATCGAGGACGACGAGGAAGACGGTTATTATGATTGGATTCCCGACTACGAACTGTGGGAAATCGAAAGGAACGGAAACCTCACGGAGTTTTTCCGCAAGAGATATGGATATGGTGACGGAGAGGAAATAGAAATCTACGAAAGCAACGGAGTTATTAAAACCGTCGCATGGAAAAAGGTAGGGTAGAAAGGAGAAAGGCATGAAAGATTATTTTGAAGTAAACGGCATTAAGGTGTGGAGATTTGACGAAAGCGAAATCGTCGGCAACATGAACTCCGTAACTTGCCACGGTTGCATTATGATGTTTGCCATTTGGCTGTTTGAACACCAATGGTACGTTGAAGATTACATTGTCGAAGAGGCTCTCGGAACGATTATGAATGACGTGTATGGAAACACGTCTGGAATTCGTTACGGAAACAGAGTTGACTTCATGGAGAATTACAAGTTTGCTAACGGATTATACGGAAACCTTGAGTTTTCCAATCTGTACTACCACAAGAACGGCATCTGTTATGCAAGGGTATACGACAAGGACACGGATACTTTCGTAGGATTCGTTGAAATCAACTGTTAAGGGGGTGATTAAAATGAAGAACCTTTTTGTAGGCTCAAAGCCTTGGCAGCAAGGCGGTTTTAGGGAACGGTATGCAATCGAACATTCCGTAAGGCCTGAAGTATGGCAAGACCACAGAGGGCATCAGATGTGGACGTTCTCTTACGGAACGGAAGATGAGTACCAAGATGCAAACGGAGCAACCTATGACGTAACGGAAGAGAGGTGGGTAAATTGACAAAGACGGAAAGAAACGTCATTCACGACAATCTCCGAGCCTTTGAGCAGAACTTCGGAGAGGTTCGGATAGAAAAAGAGGACTACGGAAAAGGGTTTTACGTGTTCTATCCGACTGATGCAACTTCATGGATACAGTTCTGCTACGACGTTGACTACCTTAACGGTTGGTTATACGGAGTTGTACAGGGCGTTGTCCGTGGAGAGTTTAAGAAAGCGAGGGAAAATCATGACTAAGGAACAGGCGGTACGAGACTTCGAGGAAATCTACGTTGACCTTTACTTGCAAAAGGCAGACTACTGGACTGCACAGCAAGCATGGTCGGCATACGTAGACAATCTGTGCAAGAACGGAGAGATAACGCAAAAGCAATACTCCACGTGGTCTACTCCGTTTGAGTACGGAAAGCACTTAAAGCCAACTAGAAAACAGTTGGAAAAACAACTTGCATTAAGCAAATTATATGGCTGGAGGTGATTGAATGAGGTGGTCAGACGAAAAATGGAAAGGCAAATGGGGCAGCCGTGAGTGGCTCATGGCTTGTCTGCAAGAGAACCTTGAGTTCTTAAAGGGGCAAGATCCCGAAAACGGTTACACTACGATAGCCCACTGTGGTCGTTACGGAAACGATAATTGGGCAATCGTAATGGCATGGTGTGACATGGCAGATTGGTACGGAAAAGCTGACGTGGAGAACGGAGTTGTTCCCGCATGGGCATTGTGTGCAAAGGTTGCAAAACAGCCAATCAATTCTATCATGCAAGAATATGACATTGATTGGGATATGCCAATGAACAAGGACGGTGAGATTGACGACACGGAAGTTACCTTTGTTGACGAAACCGATTTCGGTTGGCTGATTGACCAATGGGAACGGTACAAGAGAGAGTTAGAGGAGGCATGGGCATGACATACGTAAACTACGGAGATTACAATTTTCTCGATTATGGCGGTTGTCTTGTTGACAGCGATCATTCTGACACGGAGTTTAGAGTTCTTTATCTTCGTCCGTATGATGACGAAGAAGACTTTTATCAGTGTGCTGAACTGTACGTAGACATTGAGGACAAGTGGATTAACAAAAAAAGCGTCATGAGTTTCATCGGAATGACGGAAGAGAATTTCGATCCAATTTGGTATGCAATCGGATGTATTGACTATTATGGGCCTGAAAATTTTGGAGCAGACGGAAGTTGGGGCTATCAAAAGGATTGGGAAAATATGACAAGAGAAGAAGTAAAGGATGCGCTACGGCACAGATGTATTGCAACTGACAACATTAACATTGAATGGTAAATGAAAGGAGAACAAAACTATGATGAGAGCAAGCGATTATGTAATGGGACACGAAATGGAAATCAACGGAGAGGCGTTGGCACTGCAAGAGTTAAAGGACGATGCATTTGATGACGTACGAGCATGGTTGGAAGACTTGGATGAATACACCTTGTATTGGTTACTCCACGAAATCAACGATGAGTTCTATCAAATGGATGATTTGAACGATGTGTATGACTGTCTCACTCCAAAGGAAATCATCAACGACATCGCTGTTTGGATTGATACTTCCGATGAGTATTTCAATGCAAGTACGGAACGGAGCGGTGACGATCCTTGGAGTGTTTCTGGGCTTCAGATTGACAGAGTGGCAGAGGGTATCCTTAACGGAAAGTACACCTGCAATGACGAAGAACTTGAGAGTATTCTTGACGAGTACAACGAACTCAGAATTGCAATCAATCAGAAGTTCCGCTACTACCGTCAGGCAAAGACTCTCTTCGACATGGCTATGGAAACTAATCCTGAAGAAACGATTACCATCTTATGGAACATGAACAACTAAGAAAGGAGAATAAAGAATGAACGACAAGCTGAGATTTAATGTAATGAGCGACAAATTGGATTGGCTCAAAGATGCGGTCAATGAATTACAAAACGAATTGGAAATAAAAAATGCAGAAGTGGAAATCCTTGAAGCACGACTCAAAGAGGACAGAGAAATTCTGTGCGGAACTGTCCGAGCAAACGGTTGGAAAAAGGAACGTGGAGATTGTTGGGACATCAACACCTCTAGCATTCTCACGAAGTTAATTCAAGAAACTGGACGTCTTGTTGAGCATTATGCAAGCGACTTATTTGTTGATTGGGGAATATTTGAACGAGAACTCAAGGACGGAACAGTCGAGGACGGAGATCGATTCGTATTTGCATTAAGAGACATGGGTGTTGACCATGCTCCTTACTACGAACTTCGCAAAGATGACCGCAATTATTACAGAGCCGTATGGTTTTTGGACGTAAGCATTCACGGAAACATTATTGAACTTGTACTGCACAAGTAGGGGGTGAACAAATGGAAATCTGCAATAAGAGAGATTTGCGATTGGCATATGAAATGCTGTTTTTAATGCAGAGTCTTGTTAATCAAGGCATCAACATTGATTATAACTTGACTGGACTTAAGGTGATTGAACTAAAGAAGTCAATCCGTAAGTACCATAAAAGGAAACCGCAAATACAGAGCCACATTGTTAAAAACTACGGAATGGACGGATACGTTGAATTAGTTGAAATCCCGGACGTAAGCGATCCATATGCATGGTTTGATGACAACATGGTAATGAAATACATACCGTCACCGTATGATTGTACGGGACAAAGTTTCACTTATTGGTACAAGATTTTCAAACGAAACGGCAAATGGATTGCATATCACAGAGTTGCGGTAGATTGTTGAGAAAGGAGAAGACAATGGACGATTTAAGCAGAATTGAACGGAGTTATGGTTCGGTTGCGGAATACAATCGGTCAAGGCAAGAGGACGAGGAACACGAGTGGGAGATGCAACACGAGATTAACCTCAGTTGTGAAGAGAACAAGATGAAGTTGGAAGAGAACGAAGAGATTTCCGTATGGTTCTCTGACGATTGTTTTGAATGTGAACACTACGAAGACGTTGGGCCTCGGTTCTATTACGACGACGGTTTTTATTGCAACGTAGACGACGTTCCGCATGGCTTGTGTCACAACTGTAACAGAATGGAATGTGAGATATGGAAAGAGAGGAATGGCTTATGAAAAAGTACTTCATTGATCCATGTAACACGACAATCGAAAAGACACTAGTCCGAGAGGACATACCTTACAAACTGAAAGGGAACACGGCTGTAATTACCGATGAGAAACAGTTTGTAAGAGCTGCTTTTCACTTGATGTTACCTTTTCTTCCTACGGAAAAGGACTTTGTAAAGGGGGTGTTGTTATGAGTGATCCTTTGGCAGAGTGCAGAAGATGTTGTTATTTTGCAGTAACGGAAAATCCTGAATGGAACGGCAAGGAACACTGTTGTTTCCGTGAATGGGGTCATGGTGATTGGGAACAAGCGCCATGTGATGAAAGAGAAGAAACTGAAAATGAAGAATATTAGAGAGACGGAATATTAACCGTCTCTTTTATATTGGACACACGGTCAATGAAAATCGTCCTAAAACAAGAGCCGTGGAAACATATACAAGTAAAGGAGAATAAAAAATGGAAATGACTAAGAGAGAGTATGCACAGGAAATCGCAAACCGAGTTGGTGGTGAGGTTAAGGAAGTTGAAAAGGTAAAAGGACACGTACTCACCGGTATTAGTATCATGAACGGAAATGTTGCACCGACGTTTTACATTGACGAGATGTATGATGACGGAGTTGATCTTGACAGAGCAACGGGAATTGTTGACAGGTCGTTTAAGAATGCAGACACCAACATTAACATTGATTGGGTAATGGATTGGGATCAGGTAAAGGAAAATCTGTACCTTGCACTGTACGGTTGGAATGTCAATGCAGAGGTAATTCGTTCTGCTGCAGAGTACGGATTTGATGACCTCGTTCTTGTGCCGTACATCTTGTGTGACAAGATTGGCGGTACTATCAAGGTGAGAAAGGAACTCATTGAAAAGTGGGGAGTAACGGAAGACACCGTTTACAAGGTTGCAATGGGCAACACCAAGTTCCAAATGGGCTATTCCATTGGTTACATGGAAGACACTTTGGGTGGACTTATTGATCCTAGTATGTTACCCGAGGGATTTGATTTGGGAATAGGTGGCATGGTAAGCGACGTGGAAGACCTCAGAGATTATAACGGAGATTTTGAAATGCTCGTCATTACCAATAAGGATAAGGTTTTTGGAGCGATCGGAGTAATCCTTGCACTTGACGGCTTAAAGAAAAAGTATCCTAACGGTTTCATAGTAGTACCTAGTTCCATTCACGAGGTCATCATCGCTCCAAAGGGAAGAAAGGAAGACCTCGATGCATTTGCAGTCATGGTGGGAGAGGTCAACGATCAGGAAGTAGCACCTGAACAGAGACTGTCTGACCATGCATACTTCATCAGATAACAACCAACACGAGGGGGTGGCGAAAGTCACTCCCTCATTTAATGAACGGAGAATTTTTAAACGAAAAGAGGTGAGAATATGCAGAACATGGACGTAAGAAATTTTCAAAAGTTACTAAGCGAGTTTGGGTATAAGAAAGTTCGACAAAATGGTGGAAGTCACGTGGTCTATGAAAGAGAGGTGACCGTAAAGGATACGATTTCTATCCCGGAAAATAGCAAGACGGTCAATGGGCCTATGGCAAGCAGACTTACAAAGCAGATGCAAGACTTTGAAGATTGGGTGTGCCGAAACACGAGAGGAGTAAAGCGATGAAGTTGAAAATGAAAGGAGAACGAGATGAAGATTTATTTTAACGAAGTAACAAGCGGTTACTTAACGGAAACCGAATTTGACACAATGGTTGAGGGGCTTGTTAATGGAGTTGAAGATAAAAAACCAACTCCAGACGATGAGGTCAATGTAAAATTATGGGCAGATGCAAGAAAGTTTCTGTCTACATTCATTCATGAAATTTTCAACACATTAAAAGACAGTGATGCTTTTGTTTCTTACAACGAGGGATATTCCTACAGAGATCAGTTCATCAAAGAACGTTACGGAGAGGAGAAATAACCATGAGCGGAAACTACACCACCATAAATTCAAAGTGCTACAGAACACGAATTAACATGGACGTTAAGTTCAATGCACCGTGTCTCGGATGTGGGCAAAGAACGCTCGGTTGCCATGCCACTTGTCGATGGTATGCAAAAGCAAAGGCAGAGTATGAGGAACGTAAACAGATAGTTGCTCAAGGACGAGAGAAGTACCGCAGATTTAACCACTAACAACTGAATATGGAACTGTAAACCATGATTGTAAAGGAGAGAACAGAATGGAAAAGAGAAACGAAGAAAGATTAAAAAGAGCAATAGCTGATTTTATCAAACAGTATAAGGAATACAATGTACGAGTAGAAACATTTATGAAAGAGTTTTGGACTCCTGAAGTGAATAATATGTATGAAACAATAGTGGATGCTTTTAAACGTCGCAATACATTCTACGGAGATAAGTATCATAACAAAAATATCAATGTAAATGGTTGTGAATTTCGTCCGTTCACAAATTCCTACAGCATATTCTATGTAGAAAATCAGCCAGTTGGTTATACTCATTCGACTTGTGCCGAAAATCTTATTATTCACTATACCCACAATTGCCTTGAAAATGAAGACATCAATAATCTTTCTATCAGTATCCATGATTTGCATAGCTGTATGGAAATGTTTAAGATTTTGCAAGACAATGCAGAAGACATTATCAACATAATCACTTCTCTATACAAGGAAGTAACGGAGAAACAGTCTGATGAACTTGACAAGGTCTTTGAAGAACTCGGTATTGAAGAACCGAAGACAAGGCACATCAAGGTAACTGTTGAGTGGGTATAACAGATAAAATGCAAATTTTAGAGGAAAAAGATATGAATGATTACAAGATTCGTGAAAAAATTATTGATTCAGTGAAACAAGCAAAATGTGTAAACATCTTTGCCCATGTTACATCTGGAACATTATACGATCCCATACAGAATTTTAGTGTTACCATTTCCCAAGATTATCCATTAGACAAGGATGGTTGGGACGAGGTAAAGGCATTACTTAGAAAGGATTTGGGTGCTAAGAAGTTTCGCAAGGTTGGGAATACCTTGTGTATGTACATTGAAAAGGAGAAAAAGAATGAGAGTTGAATATGTTGCATTTGACGGTACTGTATTTTCTACAAAGATAGCATGTGAGGAGTATGAGGAAGTCAAGAAAAAATCAATTACACATAGTTTTATTAAAAACTGTGTAAAAAGTGTCCACGAGGGCGTGGATATAACAAATGACGGAAGTGCTTTTGTTGAGGCTAGTATTGGAGAGGGTGATTATTATGCGATTGTCAGATTTAACAACGAAGAGGAATTAAAAATTGCTCAGGAGTATCAGAGAATGACGAAAAAATCTTACTATACGGACGACGGTTATACAGATGAAAGAGTAAGAGAGTTTGAGAGAAAAGACATTGGAAGGGACTTGATTGTTTATATTGGGAATTTAGATTATGGGGATAATTTAATATGTTGGGATTATTGTTGTATACACGGAACTCTTGATGAGGTAATTGATGAGTACCGCAATGCAATGTTAAAAATGTTTCAGGCAACCAATGAAAAAGATGTAAACAGAATAAAATTTTAATTAAAAAGGAGAAAAAGAATGGAAATTAAGAAGATTACTAAGACTATTGAGGAAGTTGTTGGTTATGTAGCATTTGACGGAAAGGAATTCAAGGTAAAGGAAGAGTGTGAGAAGTATGAGGGAACCGCACACGCAGTAATCAAGAGGGAGTTTATTGAGAAGTGCGTGAGATATGAAGTTGAGGAAGCTGTTGCAAGTGATTGCGGAAATGGATATTACTGTGCTGGATGTGGCGAGGATTACTATGATGCGGTTGTTCACATTCATAATGAAGATGAACTCAGAATTGCACAGATGTTTCAGGAAATTGTCAGGCCAACCGTAAAGAGAAGATTTACTACGGAAGATATTGGAAAGGATTTAATCGTAGTAATTGGCGAAAGAGATTATAAGACGAAGCAATTCAATTATGACAACTGTTACATCTATGGAACGATTGATGAAATGGTTGAAGAATTTAGGAAGTCAATAGGTATCTTGTTTGTCGAAAGCAACAAGACACCAAGGGAATGAAATCAGAGTTTGATATGGAGGGATGAATATGAAAAATACGTACAAAATTACAGTAACAGATACTGCTACTTACTATATTAAAGCAGAAAACGAGGATGATGCGATTGACCGTGCAATTGATTGGTTTGGAGAAAGGGAACCGGATGTATATGTAGAAGTAACAACAGAAGAAGAGGATTATGAAATTAAATAACACAGTTTCATTAAGCGAAGGGAGAATAAAATATGAAAAAGTATATAGGTGAGTTTGAACTTGGTAATACTGTAGACATTACTGATCCTTGCTATGACAAAAATGTTTGGTGCAGAATAACAACGGAATGTAAACCCGGAACTTACAAATGTTATATTGACATTGACGATGATTCAGAACGTGTTGCATCAATATGGATTTATAACGACGACAAATATGTTTCCGTTGACGAGATTAGTGATTGCATCGGAACTATCGGTGTTGATGCTGGACTTGCTGGATTTTTCAATAACAAGCCAGACTATGATGACTATGAATGGGATGCTTTTCTTCGTCAGACAGGAGTTCTTGAAGGGAAAGATTGGGCGACAGTCGATTATGGAGTATTTTCAGAGTCTGGATGGGGAGATGGTTCATATGATGTATTTGCATCAAGAAACAGAGATGCATTTATGATTGTGTTTATGGAAGATGATGAAGACGAAGATGATGATTACTACGAGGATGAGGAATACGATTACTAATTACAAACATAGGCGGCTTGGGTAACTGAGCCGCCTTTTGAGAAAGGAGAATAATATGGAAAAGATTATAAGACATTCTAAAGACGGTAGTGAGGGTGCAATACTTACAATCGAAGAAGGCAATATCATGGTTGCCTTTGAGAATTGTTGTGAAGGATATTGCGGAGATTATGATCCAGATAATCCTGAAGACGAAGAATTGATTAGGTTCACTGTATGGGCAAACTATGGTGAAGATGATTGGCAAGAAGTTGATGATGCGAGTTATTGTACAACCATTCCTGTTAATAGTCCTTGGAAAGTTTTGGAAAAGAAAATCAAAACAATCTTTAGGGAATATAAGGAATTAGAAAATCATATCTTGAGTGGTGGTTCTGTAAAGAAACTTGGTGAAACGCTTAGTTGGATTTAAGAAAGGAGAACAGCATGACACGAAAAAATATTCTGAGATTCTTAGAACGAGAAAAATGCAAAGTCATAGACAATGACTTGATTGACTACGCAATCGATCTTTCACAAGGAATAGGAGACTTCAATATATATGATAGGATGTTACATGCAAAAGCATTTATGCATAATGATGACTATTTGTACTATAACATTGGATTGGTGGCACTCTATGGATTAGATGCTTATGGAAATGATGAGGAAGACATTGATTTCTTTAGGATTTTGGTTGAGGATGAACAGAATCAACCTTCTCTTTCCGAGTCTGATGTGGCAGATGCTATTGTAGAAATGATTAAGAATAACTCAGATGTTGGTGGAAATGATGATGACAGTTTAATGATGACAGGAGTTGATTATGTATGGTTGTTTAACAGCAACACCATTTGCGTGAATATGGAAGATGGTTCAACATATACCATTAAGGTATATAAACAATAAAAGTGCCGCCTATTTTGAAAGGAGACTAACCATGAAACAGTTAACGAACAAAGAATATGATGAGTGGCAGAAGTACAAAACGGAAAGGTCGAAAGGTCGTATCATAACATCGGACACAATTAGGTTCATCTGTGAAGCAAATGATATGAACCCTACAAAGATTGGGGAATATTTCCTTGAGGCACTTACAAAAATGGAAAGGAGAACACAATGAGACTAATTGATGCAGAGACACTGCAACTTGATTATGACTGGAGCGAATATGACGTTGACGGACAGTTGGTGGTGAATGGTTATCAAGCATATTCGGAAAGTCAGATTGAGAATGCACCAACAATCAATGCGATTGTCATTCCAAAAGATGCAACCAACGGAGATGTAATGCAACTAATTTTTCCAAATGCGGTAGTTACTCAATCTTCAGGATTACATCATGGATTTATCTTTGCACCTGATATTTATATGACTTTTGACAAAGACACAGAGGACGAGGAGACATTTGAGTTTGGGTACTTTTGGTGGAACGAGAAGTATTTTAAGGGAAATGAAGAGCCAAAACCTATGACACGAGAAGAAATGCTAAATACAATTGAGGATTTTTGCGAAGAGAGACAAGATTGTAAGGGATGTGTATTGGAAAAAATATGTGACAGTTATTGTGGTTATTCAAAACTATCAGATAACGAATTAAAACAAACAATCACAAAGATGAAAGGAGAATAAACCATGGCAAAAATCACTGATGAAATGATTGAACGGAAAATGGAAGAGGTCTACAAAAGTGTTGATGAACTGATTAAGTTGGTTGGGCTTGATTACGACATTGACGAGGAAGAGTACAGATGCAAGAGATACTTCGACGAAGATGATGATAATGACTTCTTAGAGGCATTGAGCTGCGTACACGGAGACTTGGGGTATTACCTCGGTCACTAATTAAAATGGGCATTTGAAAGGAGAACAAATGGAAAAGATTACAAAGTGTTGGAATTCTATTGGAAAGATTGGAAAGAAATATGGGTATAACGAGTTGGTACACAATGGTTTTAGTTTAAGCCATGGAAGCACATTTTACAAAGCAGACAAGGACAAATTTGCTCCAATTATCACATTTAATATATGGGGTAATGAAGTTAGTATACATGTGCAAGATAGAAACGGAAATACAATACTTACTGGAGAAACGGTTGCAATTCATATATTAAAAAATTGTAAGGACTTTGAAAAAAAGTTTAATCAAATGTGTGGATATGTTTTTGATAAGTATTCAAAATATTCCAAACAAAATAGATTAGACTTTGCATTTAATGAGTTGCAAGAAGAAAGAATTTTATGGAATGAAAAATAAGGAGAACAACTATGAAAACATTCAGAAGATGTAGAAGATGTGGCACATACGTGCAAAAAGAAACACACAAGGGACTTAGGAAAGAGTATCCGTTCTATTGCCCTGAGTGTTACGAAAACATGTATAGATTTGAAACTGTAAAGATGAGGAGACGAAAATGAAATGGTACGAGTTTAGAAACACGGAAGTATTTAAGAATGCAGACATTGTTTACACGGTAAATAAAGACGGAGAAGAGATTGAAGTTCCGTCGGATAAGCTACAGAGAATGAAAGTTGTTGGCTGGAGAAAGATTGGTTATTCCAATATGTTTCCAAGAGAGATTGAAGTCACGGTAGAGTGAAAGGAGAAAGTGATTATGGGTAAAATGGTATTTGATGAACGAAATGGTTACAGTTATATTTCTGAAAACGGAATTAAGTATGATCTCCTTGAGGGTATGTCATACCAAGGAAAGTCAACATCCGACATCCTTTTTATTATGTTGGCATACGAAACAGATTTCTTTGAGACAATGGACATTTGTGCTGGCGATGAACTTGTTGGTTGGTTCATGGGAGCAAGCACATATATGCCAGAGAGCGAAGAAATTGTATCTTCTGTCGATGAAATAGTTCGTGAATACGAGAAAAAACATCCGGAGTATGTTGAGTATTACAAAAACAAAAAGCAAAACAAAGTTGACAGAATACTTGATTTTGTAAATTATTATAGCTTCACAAGCATAGCAGGTTCTGTAGTAACTGTAGAAGATGTTAAGAAAATACTAATTGATACATTAGTAAAAGGCGAATAGGGTGGTAATTAAAATAACATTTTGAAAGGAGAATACAAAAATGATTTATAAAGGGTTTCGTCTTATTTCTCTAGAAAAACCAGATTTCAATACTATCATTGATTGTTGTGATAAATTACTCCCAGAAGAAAAATTGGAAGTACATGGTTTTGGAAAAAATATGGATTTAGTTTTACATATCTACAAAGATGAAGATTTTAATCCAGATGTTGATAAAGACTATTCAAACCTAGTAGATATTGTAACAACAGACAAACATGGAGATGCGATTGATGATATTTGTGGTGTATATGTAACCGACGGAGAGTTATGGGAAGAACTTGAAAGGATTAACGAATATAGGGATTTCCAAACATTGTAAGAAAGGAGAACACAAATGAACAATGTATTTGGATTTGTTGTAAAACATGGCCAAACATATGATAACCTACGATGGACAATGGACTTCTTAGTGATTGCAGAAGATGAAGACCAGGCGCTGAAAACAGTACTGAATGCTGTCTTGGAAGAGGTTGAGGACGACAAAGCCCCGGACGAATACGGCAACTTAGTAAACCACGAATGGAAGAACTACACCGTAAACAATGTTGATCCAAAGACATTTGTCAGTGCAAATATCTTGTGGGCAAAGTAAATTTGAAAGGAGAAAAAATATGGCAGATATAACAGTAAGAGAATTTTTCAAAGCACTCGAACCTATTCTTCCACTTTACAGAGGAAACGACAGCATGAACCCAAAGAAAATGTTAATAGAAATTGTAGGTTCTAGTTCTAGTAAATTCAATACACATGGAGAATACAAAATGGATGGTCGTTTCTCCTTATATTTATTGGAAAGGGAATTTGAAAATGCTTTCTTAGGCAAAAAGGTTGATGACGAGATTAAAACAGTTATGGCATTAGACCTCAAGATTAAGAACTGGATTATAACAGAAAGTCAAAAAGATGAGTATCGGTTTCTGCTAAGAATTGAAATTGATGACAGAATTGAAAAACAATGGTATTAAGAAAGGAGAACAAAATTATTATGACAGTAAGAGAACTTATTAATGAACTTGAGGGTTATGATGATGATACAAGAGTTGTATTTTTGCCAATCAACTCATACTATTATGTTGAAGACATAAGCAGTTATTTAAGTAAAAGAAAAATAAGTAGTTTTTGGAGTGACAAGGAATTTGATGCATTGGTTATTCGTGGTGGGCAGCAGTGTGGAAGTATTTAAGAGAGGAGAGATGCTATGAATAAGATGGAAGAAATTGATGCATGGATGAATTTTAGATCAGATTGTATTGAGTTTGTTAAAAATTTGCACGAAAACGCATTAAAGAAATATCTGGATAAGGCAGGAATTAAAGATGTATTCGCCTATGAATATAGTTATAGCGAAAATAAATTTACAATTTATACCAGAAGACCTGGTGTTTGGATCGGCAAAGGCGGGCAAGGAGTTTCTCTTTTGAAACAGATTCTTTCTGAAGATGTAAGAGAAAATTGTGATGTTTGTTTTAAAGAGATAAAAGGATACTTTGTTTCTCATCAATAAAGATTTGATCAGAAAGGAGAGAAGAGTATGGAACATAAGATTGAGTTTATTAGTATCAACTGCAATGGTGAGGAAAGAGAATGGCACATGACACCTACGGAAATGTATGAGGAATACAATGGCGAATGTGATCTGCCTGATCTTGGAGATACGATTGTATCTTGTGTGTTTGCTGGAACACAATTATATTTTGAAACATTCAGTGAGATGGTTTATACATTCTTTGGTGAACAATAAGAGAGGAGAGATGAATATGGCAAAAGTTGGAGATAAGTTTATTCTGCATTCGGAAAATGGAATGGATTACAAAATTGAAATTGTTAATGTAAATTACTGCCGGGAACCGTCTATGTTTTATGCTTGTGATGTAACGGACGGAAACGGAATTACTAGTGATGATGTAATATTCTGCGGTGACGATTTAATTGCAAAGTGTGAAAAGGTTGATGGTATGACAGAACAGGAAATAAAAGAGTTTGTATCAAAAGAATTTCTAAAGGGAATTCCAGACTATGCAATTCAAACTGTGTTGCGAAGAGTATTGTATGACAAAGAGAACCGCATAGATTGGCAAGATTTCTATGAGCAAATTTTAAATCTGATGCCAGAATATACAAACAAATCATATAAAGAAAGAAAAATTGAATTTGAAGATTAGAGAGGAGAGATAAAATGGAATTTAAGTCTGCAATCGTGGATGAGTGTGGTGATGTGGTTTATTGGTGTGAAGAACTATCAAGCGATGAAATAGAAACTATATTAGCTAATCATCCTGAATGGAGAACACGATGTGTACAAATGTAAATGAAATAATCTTTTTAAGTGAGGTGAGCATATGAGATTAAACGAAAAAGGAAAACAGTTATATGATAAGTTCGAGAACTTTTATGTAACAGAGTTGGAACGATTAAGAAAAGAAAAGAATGATCCTGAATATATTGAGGGCTGGTGTATTATTGATAATAATAATTATGTCCAAGATATTGAAGATGAGATTGGTCTTTTGATTTATGGATATGACGAATTTGTTTTTGATGTTTTAAGTGATTGGGAAAATGTTGAATATGCTTTTGGTTTGACTGGGAAAGAAATTAAACAGAAACTTGAAGAATATTATGTATAAACAATAAAAGAATACTTTTAAGTGAAAAGGAGATTGACAAATGATAATTGACAATAGATTATTTGGAGAAAGTTGGTGTCCTACAAACGGAATTGGCAGAGTTTGTTTAAATGGAATTCCAGAACTTATTCCACAAGAACTTACAGATATTGGATTGAAAGAGGATGGAAAAGATAACTACGATCCAGGATGTTTTTCAATAGACATCATAATTAAGAATGGCAATGCAGTTGCTGGAATGATTAACTATATGGGGGAAGATAGATTTATAGATTGCTATGTCTGCGACAACTATAAAGAAGCATGGGACTATTATTTGAAGCATGCAACAAAAGAAGATATAGTAGATGCAATGAAAGGAGATTAACATGCCAAAGCTGAAAGATTTTGCAGAGACAAAGAATTTTAACAGATTAAGTGACCACGACCGATGGCTTCTCGAAAGAGAAGTCAATTTTAATTTATACCACAATATGGAACAAATGGCGCGAGATCAGTGTAACCTGCTTGAAGACGATCAAGTCTTCAGTGAGTGTGAATGGAACTTGTTCCACTTGTGGTATAGACAGTATGGTTTTACGGAAGATGATTGGGAATATGTAAAAGCTTGTGGATATGACGAATGTCAATTTTAATTTGAAAGGAGAATAATATGGGAAGTTTTAGTTTTATTAGAGCAGACAAGACGACGAAAAGAAAGAATTTAACCTATGGAGACAGCTACAAAATCCTTGTTCCAAAGGAGTTTGGCGGTGGTTTCATTAAGGATAAGTATTATGATTACGGCTATGTGTTTTATGACACTGACCATGAAGCAGATTTATATGGCATCCTTGCTTATTGGAACGGTTGTAAAGGAATGAGGTATGACGGAGACGAGTATCCAAAGACAATGGAAGACATTCTTAAGAGAGGGAGAACTCACGAACATGAAAACCGGTGTAAGGGAATTAACATTGGTTGCTATGACAAGCAAGTTGACCAGCTTAAGTATCCGTTAAAATTAGTATCCGCATCTTATAAGGGAACATACGAGGATTGTGTCGGAAAGAGTTATAGTGATCCTGAACAGGGATTTAGAAAAACATATTGGGATGATTGAAAGGAGAAAAGACTATGAACGAAAGAGTACAAGAGAGATTGAACAAAATTGAGAACTATGCAAGAGAGTTACAGAGCATGTGTAAATCAATCATCATGGATGTCGATGATGTGAGAGATAGCAATGATTCATCAGATCTTATGGTTGTGGAAAGTAACTTCGCAAGAATTATGAGAACTGCTGAGGACGCTTATGATTATGTGCAAGATACCTATGATGAGTTTTAATGGAAAGGAGAATGAAGAATGAAACTATTCACGAAAGAAGTAGCGAATGACATTGTAAATGTTTTTGAAGATGTACTAGATGAAAACGACATTTCAATTCCTGATCGGTTTAGAGAGGGAGATGATGGTGAAGCAAGGATTTATGGTGAAACTTGGGATTTTATAATGGAAAAGATTGAATGCATCATCATTGAACTTGCTGAGAATTTTGGTAACGACGGAATGCCATATGTTGAAACGGAAGTTGATCAGTGGAACGGTGGTAATTGGTTCAGAAAGGAGTAAGCGAAAATGTATTATAAAGTAGATATGATGGGAAAAGATTGGGATGGAACAAATTATCCGTATTACATACTTACAACTGCATATGATGCCGATGAAGCTCGTGAAACCGCACTTGAAGAAAGATATCAATCTGAAAAAGAGGACGGAGATTATGTCACCGATGTAACAAAAATGTCAGAAGAAGAATTTATGAAAATAACCCATGGTTATAGTTATTGGAGAGAGGGGATGTTGTAATGCAGCCAACAATTATTGAAGTTTTTGACCCTGATTATACAAAGCTTTGTGCAGTAGCGAAAGTGCTAGAAGCATTTAGCCAAAACAATGCACAATATCTAGTTGATAATGTGTATTTTGATTATGGTCAAGATTGGTTTTGGACTACGATTTGCAGAAGAGGCAGAAGAGGCGGTAAACATGTGAGCGATTGTCAGATTCTAAGTCCTAGACAATGGGAAAACATTTTAATGTCTGAAAGCCCGGAAGAATTATTTAAGTGTATTGAAGACATTCGTAATGACAAATATTTTAATGACAAGTGAAAGGAGACGGTATGAAACATTATTGTATAGTCTATATGTCATACGGTGGAATGCATTGGCGGTACAGATGTATCGCCAAAACTGTTTCTCAGGCCAAAAGTATTTGTAAAAAGCAACTCGGTATTAAACGGAAAGACATTATTGAAGTGTATGAAGAAAGGGGATTTTAATTATGAAGAGTAGAGAGGATAAGATTTCTACAGCAAAACGACTTAGCGGAAAGGAACTGTTAGATGCATACAACAATCATATAAAGGATTTTAATCCATTTGATGATTATTTTTATGAGTCATTTCAAATCATCAAAGAAGAGATTCTTTACCGATTAGACAACGGAAAAAGAAAAGTAGACGCACGACACATCATTGATTTGATTGAAGAAATGTCCCATGCGGTTCCGGGAGATGAGGATTTGGAACTTGAACACTTGTATAAAGGTGGAATTGGCAGTGGAATTACGGTGTCTGGCTGGTATGCATACAGATACAGTGAAAAACGTGGAAGTGCAGTTCCGTTGTTTGACAGTATTGAGAAGTGTTTGATTGTAACTGATGAGGATCTCGTAAGAAACAAGATTGACATGGATGTTGATGTGCTAATGGGAATTGGCGTTTCGGTTTATGTTGGCGACTCTAATAGATATTATAAAGATTGAGAGGAGCAAAGTATATGACAGTTAAAATGTTAAAGGAAATGTTGGCTGATTTACCTGATGATGCGAGGATTTATGCAGATGACGGAACGAATGGTTCTTTTGAGGGAAACTCTGAATTTGTAGAGATGTGCTATAGTCCACAGTTTCCAAAGATAGTTATTTTCCAAACAAGATATGATTTTGATTATGTAGAAGAACTCGCAGCAAAACTTGAACATTATTCGGAAGAATGTTGGGATGAAAAAGATGTAGTTAATAATCTATCTGAACATGGATATGTTGCAGAAGATTTTGATGACGATGATGATATACGGGAATGGGCATATGCCGCTGCTGATACTTATGGATGGGATACATATATTAGTTAGAGAGGAGAAAATAATATGAAAAAAGAACTTAGCACGCAAGAGATTGTGGATATTTTTAAAGAACTTGACGAAAATTGCGACGAATTTGATGATGACTTGGATGCACTTGATTATCTATATGAAAGTGGTATTACATTGAATGACATTAAGATGTTAGGAAAACATGATCTGTATGTTTGGGTATGTATCACAATTGTTGAGAACTCGTATAACCCTTGGGAAGAATAGAAAGGAGAATAACATTATGATGAGGCAAGAAAGAGAAGGTGAAAGATATTTATATCAAGCTTGGTATAATGACGGAAGCGAACATGGTTTCCCTTATTGTGATTTCGAATCCGCACATCAAGAAGCACTTGAAAATAATGGAGACGAGGTTGAACAGTTAGTTTGGTACAACAGAGATGATTACAATGACGGAAAAGAAGCTGATGAATGGAACATTGTATGGAAGAGAGGAGAATGAATATGAAAAAGATGTTAGCGATTTATGAAGACCTTTATAATGATATAGTAAAAACACTAATGGATTTTGAGGGTGCGACCGATGATGACACGGATCCAGAATGGTTATCGGATGGTGAGTGGTTAGATGTATTTTATAAACTTCTCATTAGGGTAGAGGAAGAGGCTGATGGCATTGTCATGTAAATAACAGCACATTCAAACAAAACAGTACATTCAAAAGAGGACTTTCAAACGAGAGTCCTCTTTTAGTTTTAAAAAATCGGAGAATTTCATAGCAGCGTAAAGCAAAGGAGATAAAGATTATGAGAGTTTTAGTAGCATGTGAAGAGTCACAAGAAGTATGTAAGGCATTTAGAGCAAAAGGACACGAGGCATACAGTTGTGACATTATTGATTGTTCCGGCGGTCATCCAGAGTGGCACATCAAACATGATGTATTGGATTTGCTTGACGGTTATGTGGCATTTCAAACGGAAGACGGAGTTCTTCATATGATGGATAGCAGATGGGATATGATTATTGCATTTCCACCTTGCACTCATTTAGCAGTCAGCGGTGCTGCATGGTTTGAGCAGAAGCGAGCAGACGGAAGACAGCGAGACGGTATTGAATTCTTCTGTCAGTTTCTTAATGCAGATTGTGACAAGATTGTCGTTGAGAACCCTGTCGGTATCATCAGTGGAGACTATGTAAAGCAGTGGTTTCCTGATCTTGCAGAAAAGTATGGACTTCCTAAGAAACCAACGCAAATCATTAGTCCTTGGATGTTCGGTGACAACCATGAGAAACACACTTGTTTGTGGATGAAAGGTGTTAATCCGTTAGTTCCTGAAGTAACAGAAAAGCCTGAACTTGAGTATTTTGAGTGGACGGACAGCAAGACTGGCAAGGTTAAGAGACAGCCTAAGTGGTATGCAGAAGCTTTTAAGTTGTCACCTGAAGAGAGGGCTAAGGTTAGAAGTAAGACTTTTCCTGGGATTGCAAGATCAATGGCCGAACAGTGGGGTTAGAAAGGAGACAGAGCATGACAATTATTGAAGCTAGGTTGGAAGCAAAAATTGAAGAGATGAATGAATACATTAAAGAGTTGGAACACAGGATTGAAGAACTTGAATACAAAATGGAACTCATAAACGAAAAAAGTAATCTCCTCCAGTCGGATGAGGAAAGGTACTACAACTAACAACTGAATACAGGCACTTTTTCACCACAAAATGCAATAAAACTGTAGTTAATGGTGAATTTGGCACAGAGGTCTTTCAGATGAAAGATCTCTTTTATTTTAAACAAAACAAAGGAGAGAAAAATTATGAAAGCAAAAGAAGTTAAGCGAGAATTACATCTTACCACTAAGCACGAGGGGAAAATGAAAGGTATGGTGTCTCTTAGTACTTGTTGTAAGAGCAATCCTTGGTGTCAGAAACATTGTCAGGTTCCTGGTGCTATTTGTGAAAAGTGCTTTGCAATGAGAACTATGGAGTACAGAACTAGTATGGAGCAGTGTTTTGAACGGAATGCAGAAATTCTTACTGCATCTGTAATTCCAATGGAAGACCTTCCATTATTAAATGTTCTGTATTTTAGATTTGAGAGTTTTGGAGATTTAATTAATGAAACTCAACTCATTAATTATTTTAATATTTGTAAGAAAAATTCCGGAACTCATTTTGCATTATGGACGAAGAACCCTCACATCGTCAAGAACGTTGTTGAGAAACTCAATATTAAAAAGCCAAAGAATTTGCAGATTATCTTATCTAGTTTGTTTATCAACATTGAAACGGATATCAGTAAAATGCCTTACATTGACAAAGTGTTCACCGTATATGATCAAAAAACAATCACGGAAGAAGGAATTGAAATAAACTGTGGTGCTAAGAGTTGTTTGAAGTGTCACCAGTGTTATCTTCCGAGTGGGGCGAAGGTTATTAATGAGAAGTTAAAGTAAAGGGGAACAATTTTATGAAGACTTACACTATTCACTACAGAATTAAGAAAACTGAATATACGACAAAAATCATGGCAGTGTCCATGAGAGTAGCACGACACAAACTGTCGATTGCACACAAGTGTGTTATCCAGGCGGTTAAGGTTATTGATTATACGGAAGAGCAAGGAGTCTGAACAAGACTCCTTTTTAATTGAAAGGAGAACAAATGGATAAAGTGTTAGACGGTTACAGATTAACTGGTGGTGGCAATAAAGAAAATAGAATTGAAAATGACTTTTATGCGACATCACCACAAGCAGTAAAGATGTTACTTGATAACTATGAACTCAAAGCAGACACGGTTCTTGAACCTTGTGTTGGTGAAGGACATATTGCAAACACTGTCCAGGATTATTACGGAAATAAAAAGATTGTAGGACTTGACATAGTTGACAGAGGTTATCCAGGAACAATGGTTTGCGATTTCCTTAAATGGAAACCAGACACCAAGTACATGGGCATCATCACTAATCCACCATACTCATTAGCACAGGAATTTGTTGAGAAATGTATGGAAGTTTTAGACGATGGCGGTCAGCTTTGTATGTTTCTCAGAATACAATTTTTGGAAACCGTTAGGAGAAAAGAGTTATTCAAAAAGTATCCACCTAAATATGTATATGTATTCTCTAAGCGCATGCCAGTGTTTAGCAACGGAAGAGAAATTGATCCGTCAACTGGAAAGCCTTGGGCAACAACGCTTTGTAATGCATGGTTTGTCTGGGAAAAAGGAAGTAAAACAGAGCCAATCATCAGATGGTTATAATGAAAGGAGAACAATATGAAAGCTTATAAGTTATTTAGAACCAAGAATGGAAAACTGTATCCGTTGTACATCTATGCAAACGAGGAATTACCGATGAATGAAGTACTTCATGCCAAGTGTGGAGAGGTAGCAAAAGACGGAAAGCATGTAAAGAGCAAACTTGGTGATCTTGCACTGCGACCTGGATTTCACTCATGTGACTGTCCTTATGCTGGGCATATTGGTAAGAAAATGCCGGACGGAAGCTTAGTCCAAGCAAAAGATACGGTGTGGGCAGAGATTGAAGTAAGTGATGAAGTTGATTACAATGTATTAGCAAGACAGAGAGGTACTAATGCAAATGGTAAAGTCATTCCAGTGAAATGTTGTTTAGACATCATTCCAGAGAATGGCTTTTATTATTTCCAGACAAGTCCGTTGGCTAAGGCAAAATGGATCATCAGTGGTGAAATCACAATCAACCGTATTCTTTCCAATGAAGAAGTCGCAGCAATTTGTAGGGAGCATGGGTTAGAACCACAACCGCTAGAGGTTGCATGATGGTTTGAAGTACGCTATACTACAGATAAGGAGAATTTTATATAGTAATAAAAAAAGGAGATGACTATCATGAAAGAATTTAAGGTTGGCGACGAATTTGTGTACTGCCCTGATGAGAGAACTTGTTTCTGTAAGATTACGGAAATCAAAAGATGGGACGATGAAGAGCAAGGCGGTAAGTGTGGAATGATATCTTATGAGAGATATATCTACAAACACAATTCATGCGATGCAATTAAACATGAAGAGAGTGCAGCTGAAATCTTTCGTGATGAAGTTGAAGATAAAGAATATGTGCAGATTGATCATTGGATGACACATCGGTACTGTATTCGACACGTTGTGTATGTGGAATAGAAAGGAGAAAACTATGAATAAACAAAGAAGAGAACAAATCAAAAAGGTTGCACAAAAACTTGATGAAATTAAAGATGAATTGAATATGATATATGGAGATGAACAAGATTATTATGACAACATGCCAGAGAATTTACAAGGATCTGAAAGAGGAATGGCAGCAGAAGAAGCGATTGAAACATTAGAAGAGGCAGTGAATTCAATCGATGAAGTTATGGAGACATTGAATTATATTATTTAATTATTTGTACAATGGAAAGGTGGTGATTATGTGTTTGGTATATTCTATGCAATATTTGTAGGATTAAATATGCTAAGAGAAACTATTGAAGATGGATTATTTACTCAAGAAAAAAGAAATGAAGCAATAAATGAAGGGAAAGAAACATATTTTGATGCAAATGCCAATATGCATTACATAAAAAATGGGAATGACATAGCATGTTATAAAACACATAATTTAAAAAATTGGCACGAAATACTTGTTGAGTTTAAAAAAGATAACATTATAAAAGACTATACTCAAGAAGCATTAAGTCAAATGGATATTGATTTTAAAAACAAATACAGAAAAGCGAAAGAAGATGCATATAAATTAGGGAAAAAATATGTCGAAGTGTCTGGCATTTACTTTCCAAAAGATTATGTATATATAAACGGAAAAACAGAAAGAGTTATGGGAGGAATGACAGATAGAAGATGTAAAGTAAGATATAAAATTGAAAACGATGCACCATATTTTTTAAAGTGTTATTCAACCAAAAAAAATGGAAGAATAAGATATTTTGGATGGTCGATTTTCTATTGTGATGTAGACAAATTTGAAATTAAAATTAATGAATCTCATGGAATAACAGAAATGGAATACAAAATGCTTGGTGGATGGATGCCAGAAACAAATTCTTATTCTTACTAAGGAGGATAGAATATGAGTGGAATAAATGAGATGGAATTGACATATAGAAACAAAATTAATAATGTTATAAATGGAAACGAAACATTAAAACATTATTCAAACTTTATTGATTCTCTATCTTGCAGAACACAATATACATATACATGTATCGTTTCTGCATTTCTAAAAAAGATTAATAAAAAAGAAACGGATTTAACTTTTGATGATTTTAATGATTATATGTCTGATATTAAATATTTAGACAACAAACATACAAAAACATCATCGTATTTAATTACTGTTTATTCTGCATTAAAGAAATTTAGTGAATATTTATATGCATCTAAACGAATACCTGAAAATTTCATGCAGAACATTAAAAGACCGAAATCTGTCGAGATGCAAAAAACAATTCAAAAAAGAGAAAATGGGTTTTTGACAGAAACAGAAATCAAACAAATTGTAAACAATATTTATCTTGATCCTTCTGAAAAAAGAGAATTATCTGATGTATGGAAATCAAGAAATTGTGCAATTATACATTTGTTTTTATTTACTGGTATGAGATGCTCTGCATTAGCTTCAATTGATTTGTCCGATGTCGATTTTGAAAGAAAAGTATTGTTTGTTACTGATAAAGGATCTAAAGTTCGGAAATTTGATTTGCCGGATAAGTTGTTATATGTTTTGTCTGATTGGATTACGGAAAGAAATTCCATTCCAGGAATAGAAAATGAAGCATTATTCATTTCAAACAGAAAACAAAGAATATCTAATCAGGCAATTGCATTAATGGTAAAAACATACTCTAAGAAGTGTGGAATACAAGACAAAAACATAACTCCTCATAAACTCAGAGCAACATATGGCACACAATTATATAATGTAACAAAAGATATAGAGTTTGTTCGTGATTGCATGGGACATAATAGTGCAAATACAACAAAACTTTATATAAGAGGAGACAGGAAGAACACAAAGAAAGCGGCAGACATTATTAGTTCTATAATATAAAAAGTGGGGGACAAAAGTCCCCCTCTTTTTTTATTTCTTTTTATTCATATGACAATTTTCACATCTGTTAAGAAACTGATCAAACAGTTTATCAAATCTTTGATCCTTCTGATCCATTCTTTTATCTTTCAAGTCAATCTGATGCATCAGAAAATCAATCCTATCGTTAAATTGTTTCCGTTCTTTTTCTAGTTTCTCGTGATACTTTTGTTTCTCACTTGCTAATTGATTTTCAAGCCGGGATATCTGCTCTTTATACTGCAACGCAGCCTTACCATGTTGTTCTTCTAGCGTTGCAATCTTCTCGGCCTTATACTTAAGTATCATTTTCATTGTTCGAATGTCGGCAGTGTCATCATCCTCGATTGTTTCAATGTCTAACAGAGCCTTGGCAATCGGACGGATTGTGTCATTGTAACGAAAGTTGTCATTTTCAGAACCATCTTTGAACACTCGTGAAATTGTGGTTTTGGACAGATGGTCACCATTTCGTTCCATCATGTCATGGATGTTTTGAATGGAAAACTTCTTCTCGTCTTTTACTGCTTTGAGTTGCAAAATAATGTCTTTTTGTTCTGCCATAATTATTGTCTCCGGTTTTGTACAGTATCGTACCAGCAAATGGTATGAAATGGTACAAACTAATACTTTAATGAGGTAAAGCAATGATGTTACAATTATATAGGACGAGACGGAAACTTGTCAACATCAAAAAAATAAACGAACTTTTGTTCGAACATTTGTTCGATATTAACAATGACGGGAGGTGATTCCATTGGTATAATTAGAACTGTAATAAGAAAGGACTTCCATCAACGGTGCGCCAACACCTACGGAAGTCCCCGGTTATGAGACGCAACCAATATGATTACGTCTAATCTCATTTTATCATTTAAATCTGATTAGTCAACAATCTTTGGTTCGCATCTCCACAAAATCACAAAAACAATTTCAAAAACGGAGAATACCACATTAGGAAATTTCTAAAACTTCCTAATGGCGTGTTTCTTATTTTAAAAAATTGGAGGATTCGGTATGCGAGACGAAGAAGTAAAAGCTGTATTGGACAAATATTGTGGGAAGGAAATGATCCTTTTAAAGAAAATGTGTGATCCGATGATCGTAAAGTTTGGCGGCATTACGGAAGCGGATTATGATGACTTTTACTCAATTGCAAATGAAACCGTTTGGGTTGCAGCTGTACAGTTTGACAGTTCTGCACACGATTCGTTCGACACATTCCTTAAGGGATGTCTAATGAATAAGTTCAAGACTGTAATGACAAGAAGGAACAGAAAAAAGAGAATTCCGGCAAGCGTCATTTGCAGTATTTATGCAAAAGTGTCAGATGATTCTGATAAAACCTTAGCTGACGTGTTGGATTCAGGTTACAGAATTTCTGATGAAATTGAAGAACTTCAGGAAGGTGACGGATTTGATGAGTTCATGTCCGGGCTTTCAAAGAAACAGCTACAGATTGTTGAGATGATTATCCAGGGATATGAGAAGGATGACATTAAGAGAATCCTCAACATGACTGACAAGAGATATGAAACATGCATCGGAAGACTTAAGACTTTCGACAACAGACTTTTACTTACTGGAAAAACTAAATAATGAATATTGACAACTGAATATGGAACAGTAATGGAGAATTTAATTTTGGAGGTTTAAGGTATGAACATGATTAAGAAGTCTGAGAACAAAATGGAGCGTTACAATGTTGAAGCTATCTGCAAGAAGATTGATAAGCACGTAATCAGATTTGATCATCCGTCACAGAGATGTTCGGATCAATGGACTAATAAGATGAAGGGGAATCTTATGTCCGACATTATGCAGGGCAATCCTATTCCGTCCATCATTCTCGCAGAGCAGATTATCAACGGAATCTCGATTGTGTGGGATCTTGACGGAAAGCAGAGATGCACAACCGTTTATTCCTACATTCATGACGGATTTAAGATTTCTAAGCAGGTAAGAAGAACTGAGATTGAGTATCAGACAATCAAACTTGACAAGAACGGAAAGCCGATGTTGGACGAACAGAAGGTTCCGGTAATGGAAGTCAAGACTTGCAATATTGCAAATAAGACTTTCTCTCAGTTGCCTGAAGAACTTCAGGATAGGATTAAGGAATATTGTTTCGATGCAGTATTATATCTTGATTGCTCGGCTGATGATATTGTGTATCACATCGCAAGATATAATGACGGCAGACCGATGAACAAGACTCAGAAGGGCATCATCAATCTTGGTGAAGAGTATGCAACGGAAGTGAAGAACATTGCAAAGCATTCGTTCTTTATCGATTGCGGAGACTTCGGTAAGAATGGTCAGACTAACGGAAACATCGACAGATGCATTTGCGAAACCATTATGGCAACGAATCACATGGATAACTGGGGTGGCAACAACCTTGAGGATATGTGTAAGTATCTTAAGGAGAATGCAACCATCGACGAATTCGATGATGTTGCTGACACCTTGGACAGATTGGAAGACATCGTGGATGGAACAAGCGAAAGCCTGTTCACTAACAAGGAGTCATTCATTTGGTTCACCGTTTTCAACAAGTTTAAGGCATTTGGTCTGGACGACGAGAAGTTTGGTGAGTTCATCAGTGACTTCGTTGAAAATGACATGGCAAGTCAGAAGATCGGCAATTACACCTATGCAGAACTTGAGGGAAATAAGTCCACTAAGGACAAGAACCTCATCATCAAGAAGATTAATCATCTTGTAACGATGATGAAGAACTACTTTGAGATTAGCGA
>Ga0265298_10000064_pt1 | contig 152012 bp, 129 predicted proteins | sample AusTroGonzalo_MG_3_FD_193486 | JGI IMG/M metagenome (GOLD analysis project Ga0265298, IMG submission 193486) | Bovine rumen microbial communities from tropical cattle in Woodstock, Queensland, Australia - Gonzalo_01 | ecosystem: Host-associated > Mammals > Digestive system > Stomach > Rumen ...
GAATTCGTACATTATCATATATAGTGCGATACTGGTGGTGATCGTCGCCTTCCTGCTGGCCTTTGTCTATAAGGCACTGAAGCCTATGCAGGATGCGAACGTCGCCCTTGACGTGAAGAAGCAGATTCTCTACTCGCTGAACATCCGTAACCTCGACGGTTCGGAGGCCGAGGCAAAGTATGCCGAGGTGGTGAAGGCTGAGAAAGAGAACGAAGATAACGGCCAGAAGACTTATGAATGCCAGATTGATGGCAAAGACATTACCGTAGTAAGCTTGAAGGGTATGGGCCTTTGGGGTGGTATCAGCGGTTATCTTGCTATCGACGAAAAGGGCAAGGTTTACGGTGCCTACTTCAACCACGAGGGCGAGACCGCCGGTCTGGGTGCCGAAATCAAGGACTCTCAGGCTTGGCAGGAGAAATTTATCGGCAAGCAGATCTGGGATGAGAACGGCAACGTAGTACTCTCGGTTGTTAAGAAGGTTGAGGATGCCGCTACACAGGTTGACTGTGTGACTGGTGCTACTCTGACTTCGAACGGTGTTGATGCTATGCTGAAGGATGGCCTGAAGGGTTTCCAAATATACGCTGTCGGCAGAATGCTCGAGACTGTTGCAAATACTGATTCAACTAAAGTAGTGGAGGAATAAAACTATGGCATTATTCAGTAAGCAAAATAAGGAGGTTTTCACAAACCCGTTAAACGTAGACCATCCTATTCTGGGTCAGGTGCTGGGTATCTGCTCGGCACTGGCTGTGACCTCACAGTTGAAGCCAGCTATCGTGATGGGTCTGGCCGTAACGGTGATTACGGCATTCTCGAACGTGATCATCTCGATCATCCGCAATACCATCCCTAACCGTATCCGTATCGTGGTGCAGTTGGTCGTGGTAGCTGCGCTCGTGACCATCGTATCGCAGATCCTGAAGGCTTTCGCCTATGATGTGAGCGTGCAGCTGAGCGTGTATGTCGGTCTGATCATCACCAACTGTATCCTGATGGGTCGTCTGGAGGCGTTCGCCATGCAGAACAAGCCCTGGCCGTCGTTCCTCGATGGTGTGGGTAACGGTCTCGGCTATGCGATGATCCTCGTGATCGTCGGCGCTGCACGTGAGCTCTTGGGTCGTGGCAGTCTGCTGGGCTTCCAGATCATTCCCGACTGCGCCTATGATTTCGGATATATGAACAACGGTATGATGACGATGCCGGCCATGGCCCTCATCCTCGTGGGATGTGTGATCTGGGTGCATCGTGCATATTTTTATAAGGAGAAGTAAGATATGGAACACGCAATATCATTATTATTCAGGTCGATCTTCGTCGACAATATGATCTTCGCCTTCTTCCTGGGCATGTGCTCTTATCTGGCTGTGTCGAAGACCGTGAAGACCTCGTTGGGCCTCGGACTGGCTGTGACCTTCGTGCTCACCGTCACCGTACCCGTGAACTATCTGTTGCAGACCAAGGTGCTGGGTCCCGACTGCCTCGCAGAAGGCGTCGACCTGAGCTATCTGTCGTTTATCCTCTTCATTGCCGTGATCGCCGGTATGGTGCAGCTCGTTGAGATGACCGTCGAGAAATACTCGCCGTCGCTCTATGCCGCACTGGGTATCTTCCTGCCGCTGATCGCTGTGAACTGCGCCATCATGGGTGCCTCGCTGTTCATGCAGCAGCGTATCCTTATGGAGCCGACCAACTCTCAGGCCATCACCTCCATCTGGGATGCGATGGTGTACGGCTTCGGCTCGGGTCTCGGTTGGACGCTCGCCATCGTGGCACTGGGTGCCATCCGTGAGAAGATGCAGTACTCGGATGTGCCCAAGCCCCTGCAGGGTCTCGGTATCGTGTTTATTACCGTCGGTCTCATGGCCATGGCGATGATGTGTTTCTCAGGACTGAACATATAAAACTTAAGAATTATAGAATTGAAAAATTGAAGTTATGGCTCAGTTTATAGCATATAGTATAGGGGTTTTCCTCGCGGTAATCATCCTGCTGGTGATTATCCTGTTGGTGGCTAAGAAGTATCTCAGTCCCAGCGGTAATGTGAATATTGAGATTAACGGCGACCGTACCCTCAGTGTGGCCCAGGGAAACAACCTGATGGCGACACTCAACGAGAACGGTATCTTCCTGCCCTCAGCCTGTGGTGGTAAGGCCAGCTGCGGTCAGTGTAAGGTACAGGTGCTCGAGGGCGGTGGTGAGATCCTCGACTCGGAGAAACCCCATTTCTCACGTAAAGAAATTAAGAACCACTGGCGTCTGGGATGTCAGTGTAAGGTGAAGGGCGATCTGAAGATCCATGTCGATGAGAGCATCCTTGGTGTAAAAGAATATGAGTGTACGGTGATCTCCAATAAGAACGTGGCTACGTTTATCAAGGAGTTCAAGGTGCAGTTGCCTGCCGGTGCCCATATGGACTTCCTGCCTGGCTCTTACGCCCAGATCAAGATTCCTGCCTTCGACTGCATCGACTATGATAAGGACTTCGACAAGTCGCTCATCGGTGACGAGTATCTGCCGTCGTGGGAGAAGTTCGGTCTGTTCCCCTTGAAGTGTAAGAACCCCGAGCCCACCATCCGTGCATACTCGATGGCCAACTATCCGGCCGAGGGTGATGTGTTCATGCTCACCGTCCGTATCGCTACACCGCCGTTCAAGGCCGACCGTAGCGGATTCATGGATGTGAACCCGGGTATCGCCTCGTCGTATATCTTCTCACTGAAGCCCGGTGACAAGGTGATTATGTCGGGACCGTTCGGTGACTTCCACCCGCACTTCGACTCGAAGAAGGAGATGATATGGGTCGGCGGCGGTGCCGGTATGGCTCCGTTGCGTGCTCAGATCATGCACATGACGAAGACCCTTCACACCACCGATCGTGAGATGCATTACTTCTATGGTGCACGTGCGCTCAACGAGGTGTTCTATCTGGACGATTTTCTCGGACTGGAGAAGGAATACCCGAACTTCCACTTCCATCTGGCACTCGACCGTCCCGATCCCGCTGCCGACGCCGCAGGCGTGAAGTACACGCCGGGCTTCGTCCATCAGGTGATGCTCAACACCTACCTGAAGGATCACGAGGCTCCGGAGGATGTGGAGTACTACATGTGTGGTCCTGGACCGATGTCCGCAGCCGTCGTCTCGATGCTCGACAGTCTCGGTGTCGATCCGGAGTCGATCATGTACGATAATTTCGGAGGCTAAATAAATGCTAATCCCCTGACGGTTACGTCGGGGGATTTTTTCTTTCAGCCAAAAAGTTTGGTGGTTACAGACTTTTTTCGTATCTTTGTCGCCATACAAGCCATAAGCTTGAAACGGTTGCCAATATGAAGCTAAGACTGAGTTGTATCCTTTTTATGCTGACACTTGCCTTTTCGGTAAGCGCCGACAATCTTGGTTATACGAAAGACAACCCGCTCATCTTCTCCATCGACCTGGACTATGCCCCCCTGCAGATGGTGGATATGAAGGGGGAGCCGCATGGGCTTGACCTCGAATTCACGACGCAGCTGATGAACCGGCTGGACATCCCCTTCGACTACAGACCGGACAACTGGGAAACCATTGTTGATGATGTGGTGAACAATAGGGTGGGACTGGCCATGATGCTCTACTCACCGAACCGGAAGAACCTGACCAACTACTCGCGGGCAGTGTTCCGGTTGTACTACCAGATCGTGTACCGGAAAGGGGAGGAGCACAACAGGGACGGACTGCGAAACGTGAACGGTAAGACCATCGCCCTGATGGAGTCGATACCTGTCGTGGACACACTGACCAAGGCAGGTGCCAATCCGGTGGTGGTGAAGGATCTGAGACGCGCTCTGTTCGAGTTGGCGTCGGGCAGCTACGATGGTGTGATCTGTTTCCGTTTCCAGGCGCAGTTCATGATCGAACAGAACCACCTGAACAACCTGGCGAGCGCCGATCTGACGTTGGGACCACGCGAGTACTGCTACGTGAGTTCCGACAAGCGCCTGATCGAAGCCATCGACACGGAGCTGGATAAGATGGAGAAAGAGGGTGTGACCGAGGCGATATATGGTCATATTAAGACGAACTTCGGCACGAACATCATTCCGACATGGGTGTGGTACCTGATCGGTGTTCTGCTGCTCTTGCTGTTGCTCCTGATCATCTATATCCAGTTCATCAACCGTCGACGGATTCTACGGGAGATGGAACGTGCCAAGAAGAGTGAGCAGCTGAAGGGACTCTTCCTGAGTAATATCAGTCATGCTCTGCGCACACCGTTGAACGCCATCATCGGCTTCTCGGACCTGTTGATGACGACACCCGACGAGGAGATGCCGGAGGATGAGAGGATACAGCTGATGAGTCTGATCAACGGCAACGGTCTGCAGTTGCTTCATCTCATCAACGAACTGCTGTTGCTGTCGGATATCGAGGAGAACGACCATCTCTTCGACCCGCAGGAGGTGGATATCGACCAGGTGATGAACGACTATGTGGAGGAGATCCGGACGCAGTTGGCCGAGGGTGTGACACTCGACGTGAACGCGGCGGTGAACGGTGCCCATGTGATGATCGACCCCAAGCTGCTGCGGATGGTGACCATGCATCTGTTGGAGAACGCCCAACAGCATACGGAGGAGGGGCAGGTGACGCTGACCTATGACGTGAAGGACGACAGTCTGTATGTGGAGGTGAAGGACACCGGTTGCGGACTGCCTGAGGAACTCAAGGATAATATCTTCGCCTTGCTGTCGGATAAGAACACCTACCTTCAGGAGAAGACGCCCGGACTGGGACTGAGCATCTGTAAGGCCGTGATCGACAAGATGGGCGGAACGATTGGAGCCAAGGATAATGAGGAGGATGGGCGAGGAACCGTGGTATGGTTCCAGGCCCCCGTTAAAATACTATCGTAAAAATGACACTGATAATTGTTATATTGCTTTTGCTGGGGTACGTGCTGATCGGCACGGGACATCTGACCGGTGTGAACAAGTCTGCCATCGCCATGTTCATCGGAACCGTGGGATGGGTGTTGTATATCTGCTATGGTACCGACTTTGTCATGTCGCAGCATTCCCTGGACTATATCGACTACCTGGCGGGTGCCGACCCGACGAGTGAGACCGCGAAGGGGTATATCTACGATAATCTCTTCCTCTACTATGTGGGTAGGGCCGCAAGCATCGTGATGTTCCTGCTCGCTACGATGAGCATCATCGAGATCCTGAACAACAACGGCTGTTTCGACTTCGTGACCTCCTGGATCAGGACACGTAACTCCAAACGCTTGTTGTGGACGATCACCTTCGCCACCTTTATCGTGTCGGCCAATCTTGATAACCTGACCACGGCGACGATGATGCTGGTCATCATGCACTCGATTGTACAGAACCGTCGCCAGCGGATGCTGATAGGATGTGCCATCGTGATCGCAGCCAACTGTGGCGGTTGTTTTACCGTTATCGGTGATCCGACGGGACTGCTCCTCTGGGGCGACGGTGCCGTGACGGCCACGAACTTCACGTCGTATATGGCTTTGCCGGCTATCGTGGCGTGGGTGGTGCCGACCATCCTCATCAACCGTGAGCTGCCGGAACGGCTCGACACACAGTGGTCGCCGATGCCTTACCGTGGCGACGACACCAACCTGAAACCCTGGCAGCGCGTGGTGATGCTGTTCGTGGGTATCGGTGGTCTGTGGTTCATCCCGACCTTCCATAACATCACGAAGCTGTCACCGTTCTTAGGCGCTCTCTGTGTGCTGAGCGTGCTTTGGGTGGTCAACGAGGTGATGAACCGTAAGCTGATGAATGCCGACCAGATGTCGCAACGCCTGACACCCCGGGCGCTCCAGTACGGTTCGCTGCAGCAGATACTCTTCATCATGGGTATCATGCTGGGTATGGGTGTGGTCACGGAGACGGGCGTGTTCGAAGATGTGTCGGCATGGATGAACGAGAACGTGCACAGCGTGTGGATCCTGGGTATTGTCTCCGGTCTGCTCAGTGCCTTGGTCGACTCCTTCACCATTGCCATCAGTGATATCTCGCTCTATCCGGTGATCAGAGGTGCACTGCCGGGCGACTATATCGGTAACTTCATCGCCAACGGTGCCTACTGGAAGATCATCGCCTATACGACAGCCGTCGGCGGTTGTCTGCTGTCCATCGGTTCCATCAGTGGTGTGGCCCTGATGAAGATGGAGCATATCCGTGTGGGATGGTATATGAAGAACCTGACACTGAAGGTGCTGACGGGATGGCTCATCGGACTGGGCGTCTTGTGGTTGGAAATGTATTTGTATAACTAAAACATATATGGAAATGACAAAGATAAGGACGATTGGTGTGCTCACCTCAGGAGGTGATGCACCAGGCATGAATGCTGCTATTCGCGCGGTGACGCGTGCCGGCATCTATAACGGGTTTAACATCAAAGGCATATACCGTGGCTATGACGGTCTGATCAAAGGTGAGGTCAAGCCGTTCACGACAGAGGATGTGAGTGGTATCATCAATCGTGGCGGTACGATCCTGAAGACAGCCCGTTCCAAGGACTTCATGACACCGGAGGGTAAGTTGAAGGCTTACGAGACCTGTGTGAGGGAGGAGATCGACGCCCTGGTGGTGATCGGTGGTAACGGTTCTCTGACAGGTGCCCGTGACTTCGGTATGGAGTTTGACTTCCCCTGTATCGGACTGCCTGGTACCATTGATAACGACCTCTACGGTACGGACTCTACCATCGGTTATGATACGACCATGAACACGATCATGGTGTGTGTGGACCGTATCCGTGACACAGCCAACTCGCACGAGCGTATCTTCTTCGTCGAGGTGATGGGACGTGATGCGGGCTTCCTGGCCCAGAACTCAGCCATCGCCAGTGGTGCCGAGGCCGCCATCATCCCTGAGGATATGACAGATGTGGACCAGTTGGCACAGTTCATGGGACGTGGTATCCGTAAGTCGAAGAAGTCGTGTATCGTCATCGTGTCGGAGAGTCCGAAGTGTGGCGCTCTCTACTATGCCGATCGTGTGAAGAAGGAGTTCCCGGAGTTCGATGTACGTGTGTCGATCCTGGGTCACCTGCAGCGTGGCGGTACACCGTCGGCTCACGACCGTATCCTGGCCAGTCGTACGGGTGTCGGTGCCATCGAGGCCCTGCGTCAGGGACAGCGTAATATCATGGTCGGTGTCAGAAACAACGAGGTGGTGTACGTGCCATTCAGTGAGTGCATCCGTACTGATAAGCCGTTTGATAAGAAACTGATAACGGTACTTGATGAATTAAGTATTTAAAAGCGTAAGCAGGAGTTAGGAAGATAACATGGCGGAAATCAAGAAGATTGTTCTGACGGGAGGACCCTGTGCCGGTAAGACGACGGCACTGGTGAAGATTAATGAGTATTTCTCCGGAATGGGATACAAGGTGTTTATGGTGCCTGAGGTGCCTACGCTGTATAGCCAGGGCGGCTGGAACTACCTGACACCTAACCGTAACCTCTATTACGAGGGAGAACGGGCCATCCTTGAGACACAGTTGGCGTTGGAAGACTCTTTCCAGCGGTTGGCCGAGGTTTGTACGAAACCGGTGCTGATGGTCTGCGACCGAGGGACGATGGATATCTCTGCCTATATGAAGCCCGAGGAGTGGGAGGAGATCACGGCGATGTGCGGGTCAGACTCCAACCGTCTGCGTGAACGCTATGACGCGGTGCTCCATCTGGTGAGTGCCGCCGACGGTGCGGAACAGTATTATACGACGGCCACAAACGCCATCCGTTATGAGAATGCCGATGAGGAAGGACTGCGTCTGGCCCGGGAACTGGACAAAAAGGTGATCAAGGCCTGGACCGGTCATCCGCATCTGCGCGTGATCAACAACCACGATGACTTCGACGCGAAGCTGAACCGTGTCATCAAGGAGATCTCGAATGTGCTCGGACTGCCTCAGCGGGTGCAGGAGGAACGGGTCTACAGAGTGGAGATCGTTGGGGAGATTCCCGAGTGTACGGAGAGTGATATCATCCAGACCTACCTGGTGGCGGAGCCGGGGTGTGAGGTGCGCCTGCGCCGACGTATCTGGGACGGTAAGGTGGTCAACGTGCATCGTACGAAGAAACGTATCTCTGATACGGAGCAGATAGAGACGGAACGCCAGGTGAACAACAACCTCTATAAGTCGTTGCTCCAGCAGGCCGATCCCTATCGGCAGACCATCCATAAGCACCGTCGGAGCTTTATCTGGAAAGGACAGTATTTCGAGATCGACACCTTCCTGGCGCCCATCGACAATCTGGTGATGATGGAGACAAAGGGTATTGCCGAGCAGGAGACCGTGAACTTCCCGCCTTTCATCAAGGTGATCGAGGAGGTGACGGGAAACAGTCGCTATTACAATTATACGCTGGCATTGAGGAAATAGAAAACAGTGAATTTAGGATAATTTTACACTGAAAAGAGTTCTGTTAGGATAAAAATATCTACCTTTGCATGTAACTAACATCACTTAAACCAAACAACAATTAAATAAAAAGCATATGTCACAAATTGCTGGACACATTTCGCAGATTATCGGTCCTGTTATCGATGTCTATTTCGATACGGAAGGACAGGATGCGGAAAAAGTGCTTCCGAAGATTCATGATGCCTTGAGAATTGACCGTGGCGACGGGCGCGAACTGATTGCCGAGGTGCAGCAGCACATCGGTGAGGATACGGTGCGCTGCGTGGCTATGGATAATACCGACGGACTGCACCGTGGACTGGAAGCGATCCCCCTGGGCTCACCGATCGTGATGCCTGCCGGTGATCAGATCAAGGGTCGAATGCTGAACGTGATCGGTCAGCCTATCGATGGTATGAAACAACTCGATATGGAGGGCGCTTATCCAATCCACCGCGAAGCTCCGACATTTGAGGATCTCTCCACGAAGAAGGAGATCCTGGCCACAGGTATCAAGGTCATCGATCTGTTGGAACCCTATATGAAGGGTGGTAAGATCGGTCTCTTCGGTGGTGCCGGTGTAGGAAAGACCGTGCTCATCATGGAGCTGATCAATAATATTGCCAAGGGACATAATGGATTCTCAGTGTTCGCCGGCGTGGGAGAGCGTACCCGTGAGGGTAACGACCTGATCCGAGAGATGATCGAGTCGGGCGTGATCCGTTACGGTGAGAAGTTCCGTCAGGCGATGGATGAAGGCAAGTGGGACCTCTCACTCGTCGATCCCGAGGAGTTGAAGAAGAGCCAGGCTACTCTGGTCTATGGACAGATGAACGAGCCTCCAGGGGCACGTGCCTCTGTGGCCCTGTCGGGACTGACCGTGGCCGAGGGCTTCCGTGATGCAGGTGGTAAGGACGGCGGTGCCGCCGATATCCTGTTCTTCATCGATAACATCTTCCGTTTCACCCAGGCTGGTTCTGAGGTGTCGGCCCTGTTGGGTCGTATGCCGTCGGCCGTGGGTTATCAGCCGACGCTGGCCTCGGAGATGGGTACGATGCAGGAGCGTATCACCTCAACGAAGACGGGCTCTATTACCTCCGTGCAGGCTGTGTATGTGCCTGCCGACGACTTGACCGACCCGGCACCTGCCACCACGTTCACGCACTTGGATGCGACGACGGTGCTCGACCGTAAGATTGCTGAGCTCGGTATCTATCCGGCTGTGGATCCTCTGGGTTCTACCTCTCGTATTCTTGACCCGCTGATCGTGGGTAAGGCACACTATGACTGTGCCCAGCGCGTGAAGGAGATTCTTCAGCGTTACAAGGAGTTGCAGGATATCATCGCCATCCTCGGTATGGACGAACTCTCCGACGAGGATAAGTTGACGGTGAACCGTGCCCGTCGTGTACAACGCTTCCTCTCTCAGCCGTTCTCTGTGGCATCACAGTTCACCGGTCTGCCGGGTGTGATGGTGCCCATCGAGGAGACCATCAAGGGCTTCAATGCCATTCTCGACGGTGAGGTGGATGATCTGCCTGAGCAGGCATTCCTCAATGTCGGAACCATCGAGGAGGCCAAGGAGAAGGCCAAGAAGTTGCTTGAGGCCGCGAAGGGGTGACTTGACCCTGCTCTCGCTTCATCGCGAGCTTGAACTTTGAACTTAGAACATTGAACTATATGTTGCAACTGAGGGTTGTCTCGCCTGAGAAAATTGAATACGACGGAGTCGTTGAGAGTGTGCTGGTGCCTGGTGCCATGGGACAGTTTGAGATCCTGACGAACCATGCGCCTATCATCTCGTCACTGTCTCAGGGCGACGTGATCTATACTGCTGCCGACGGTAAGCACACCATCGCTATCGCTGGTGGCTTTGTGGAGGTACAGAAGAATAAGGTGAGTCTTTGCGTAGAACTACAAGAACATGACTAAGAACGTTGTCAATACCTACCTGAGACAGAGTATTTGTCTGATAGCAGGTCTCAGTCTGCTATTCCTGCTCTATGTCAACATCTGGGGTGATGTGGAGCTGATGACAAAGCCGATCTGTATCTCAGCGGTGTTCCAACTGGTGGCCTGCATCGCTTACGCCCTGGTGTGGAAGTGGGTTCAGGCGACATCGCCTTCCAGCATGCCTACGCTCTACATGGCGGCATCGTCTATCCGTATGTTTGCTGCCATCGTCGTTGTGCTGGCGTTCTGTTTCCTGGCTTCCAGTCGTACTTCAATCCTGTGGTTCGTCGGCATCTTCCTGATTTACTATTTCGTAGTTCTGATCTATGATACATGGTATTTCGTCAGGAACGAGAAGAAGATTAAACAAAATGTATAAAGTGAAGATAATGAGATATTTGCTTTTATGTCTGACCTTTCTTGTTTCCGTCGGCACACCTGTGTCGGCTAGTGAGAGTGAGGGGGTGGACGTGAAGGAGATTGTGCTTGGTCACCTCTCTGACGCTTATGAGTGGCATATCACCACCGTAGGCGGTCATCATATCAGTATTCCTCTGCCGGTTATCGTCAGAAGTGAGGCCACCGGTGAGTGGCACGCCTTCTGTAGCTCGCGCATCGAGGAGGCGATGGAGGAGGGGAAGACCGACTACATGGGTTTCTATTTCAATGAGGAGAAGAACGGTAAGATCTACGAGCGCCTCTCTGACGGGACGAGTGTCCGTCCGTGGGATATCAGTATCACCAAGAGTGTGGTTCAGATATGGATTGTCGTAGCCATCATGCTGGCTATTTTCCTTGGTTGTGCCTCGTGGTATAAGAAGCACGATGCGACCAAGGATGTGCCTAAGGGGTTTGTTGGTATGGTGGAGATGCTGGTGATGACCATTCACGATGACCTGATCAAGGACTCCATCGGTGAGAAGCATTACCGTCCGTATGCTCCTTACCTGCTCACGGTGTTCTTCTTCATCCTGATCACCAACATGTTGGGACTGTTGCCTATCTTCCCCGGTGGCGCCAATGTGACGGGTAACATCAACATCACCTTTTTCCTGGCGCTCTGTACGATGCTGGCTGTCAACCTCTTCGGAAACAAGGAGTACTGGAAGGAGATCTTCTGGCCCGATGTACCGGGTTTCCTGAAGGCTTATCCAGTGGCTATCATGCCTATCATCGAGTTCTTCGGCATCATCACCAAGCCCTTCGCCCTGATGGTCCGTCTCTTTGCCAACATGATGGCCGGTCACGCCATTATCCTGTCGTTCACGGCTATCATCTTCATCGGATGGTCGCTGAATGCCTGCCTGGGCTCAGGACTGACCCTGCTCAGTTTCGTGATGATCCTATTCATGAACTGTCTGGAGTTCCTGGTTGCTTTTATTCAGGCTTACGTCTTTACGATGCTCAGTGCCGTGTTCATCGGACTGGCACATCCCGAGCATCATCACGAGTGAAAATAAAAAATTAAAACATTAAATATTTACAACTAAAATTTTAAAGTTATGATAACATCACTGTTATTACAGGCAGCAGCCGCTGCTGGTCTTGCTAAGTTTGGTGCCGGTCTCGGCGCAGGTATTGCAGCTATTGGTGCCGGTCTCGGTATCGGTCGTATTGGTGGTAATGCTATGGATGCCATCGCACGTCAGCCCGAGGCAGCAAGTACCATCCGTACCAACATGATTCTGACAGCCGCATTCGTTGAGGGTGTTGCCCTGTTCGCTGTCGTCGTATGTGCACTTTGCGTATTCATCTAATCCTCAAATTCATCTGTGCAAATGGACTCAATTAACTTACCATCAATACTTACGCCCGACTTCGGACTCTTCTTCTGGATGTTCGTGGCGTTCTTGGTGGTCTTTCTCCTTCTTGCCAAGTTCGGCTTCCCCGTCATAACCCATATGGTGGAGGAACGGAAGAACTATATCGACGAGAGCCTCCGTAAGGCCCACGAGGCCCAGGAGCGTCTTGCCAATATCGAGAAAGAAGGTGAATCCATCTTGCAGGAGGCTCGCGAGAAGCAGGCTCAGATATTGAAAGAAGCTGCCGAGACGCGCGACGCGATCGTGGAGAAAGCACAGGAGAAGGCCAAGAGTGAGGGGGCTCGTCTGCTCGACGATGCGCGTAATGCCATCGAACAGGAGAAGAAGGCCGCCATTGCCGATATCCGTGCCCAAGTGGCTACGCTCAGTGTCGAGATCGCTGAGAAGGTTCTCAAACAGAACCTCAAGGACGATCAGTCGCAGATGGATCTGATTGACCGTATGCTGGATGATATTTCTTCAACTCACTAATTTGGTATAACGTATGGATATAGGAGTCATATCGGTAAGATACGCCCGTGCGCTGCTCAAGAGTGCTACTGACGCGAAGATCGAAGATGCGGTATATGCCGAGATGCAGCAGCTCGCCAAGAGCTATGCCGACGTGCCGCAGCTGCGGTTGACGATTGACAACCCGATGCTCTCGAAAAACGATAAGGAGAAACTCTTGCTGACCGCTGTCGGCAAGGAGTCCTCCTCGCTCACCAAGGCCTTTGTCGAGTTGGTGCTCAAGGAAGGTCGAGAGAGTGTGATGCAGTTCATCGCCCATTCGTATGTCACGCTATACCGGCAACAGAAGAATGTCATCCGAGGATGCCTCATCACCGCTGCTGCAGTGTCACCTGCCACAGAGCAGAAGATGCGCCAGTTGGTGGAGAGCAAGACCAATGGAACGGTGGAGTTCGAGACGGAGGTGAACCCCGATATCATCGGTGGCTTCATCCTCGAGTATGACACTTATCGCATGGATGCCAGTGTCAAGACGAAGCTCAACTCCATCTTAACACAACTAAAGAAGTAAACGACCACGAATGACACAAATTAATCTAATTTTTGTCAAGCGCAGCAATTCGTGAAATTAGTGAAATTCGTGGTAGAAAGAAAATAGAATTAAAGTATTTATGTCAGATAAGATTAAACCAAGCGAAGTATCCCAGGTCCTGCTTGACCAGTTGAAGGGCATCTCTCAAGCAGAGAAGTTCGACGAGGTGGGTACTGTGCTCACCGTCAGCGACGGTGTGGCTCGTATCTATGGTCTGCGTAATGCCGAGGCCAACGAACTCTTGGAGTTCGAGAATGGTACGATGGCTATCGTGATGAACTTGGAGGAGGATAACGTCGGTTGTGTGCTCCTCGGTTCGACATCGGGCATTAAGGAGGGTATGGTCGTGAAGCGTACCAAGCGTATCGCTTCTATCCGTGTTAATGACAACATGCTCGGTCGTGTGATCAACCCGCTGGGACAGGCTATCGATGGTAAGGGCGATATCGACCTGAGCGAGGCATTCGAGATGCCTCTTGACCGTAAGGCCCCCGGTGTGATCTACCGTCAGCCCGTGAAGGAGCCGTTGCAGACCGGTCTGAAGGCTATCGACTCGATGATCCCCATCGGTCGCGGTCAACGTGAGCTCATCATCGGTGACCGTCAGACGGGTAAGACAGCCATCGCCGTGGATACCATCATCAACCAGAAGAGTTTCTATGAGGCAGGTAAGCCTGTCTATTGTATCTATGTGGCCATCGGTCAGAAAGCCAGTACCGTAGCCGCTCTTGTCTCTACGTTGCAGGAGCACGGTGCCATGCCTTACACCATCGTGGTGGCTGCTACTGCAGCCGATCCGGCTGCCATGCAGTACTACGCACCGTTTGCCGGTGCTGCCATCGGTGAGTATTTCCGTGACCGTGGTCTGCCCGCCCTTGTGGTCTATGACGACCTGTCGAAGCAGGCCGTAGCTTACCGTGAGGTGTCGCTGATTCTGCGTCGTCCTTCGGGTCGTGAGGCCTATCCGGGTGATGTGTTCTATCTCCACTCCCGTCTCCTTGAGCGTGCCGCCAAGATGAACGAGCAGCAGGAGGTGGCTGAGCAGATGAACGACCTGCCCGAGTGCATGAAAGGTCATGTGAAGGGTGGCGGTTCTCTTACCGCTCTGCCTATCATTGAGACACAGGCAGGTGACGTGTCGGCTTATATCCCCACGAACGTGATCTCCATCACTGATGGTCAGATCTTCTTGGAGAGTGACCTCTTCAATCAGGGCTTCCGTCCTGCCATCAACGTCGGTATCTCTGTGAGCCGTGTCGGTGGATCGGCCCAGATCAAGTCGATGAAGAAGGTGGCCGGTACGCTGAAGATTGACCAGGCCCAGTACCGTGAGCTCGAGGCCTTCTCGAAGTTCTCGAGTGATATGGATGCCGTGACGGCGATGACCCTCGACCGTGGTCGTAAGAACAACCAGTTGCTGATCCAGCCTCAGTATAGTCCGATGCCCGTAGGAGAGCAGATTGCCATCCTCTATTGTGGTGTCCATGGCTTGATGCGTGAGGTGCCCATCGACAAGGTGCGCGAGTGTCAGGGACAGTTCCTCGACAAGATGCGTTCTACTCACCCTGAGGTGATCGAGACGCTTGCCAGTGGAAAGATCGACGACGCTACGACTGCCACGATCGAGTCTGTCATGGCCGACATCGCAGGAACGTATAAGTAAGTCCTTAAAACAAGGAATTATGCCAAGTCTGAAAGAAATTAAAGGACGGATTGCCTCTGTGAATTCCACACGGAAGATCACGTCGGCCATGAAGATGGTTGCATCGTCGAAGTTGCACCATGCCCAGGTGGCGATACAGAATATGCTTCCCTACGAGACTTTGTTGGAGCATATCCTGAAGTCGTTCCTGGCTGCCGAGGCCGACTCACAGACCATCTATGATCAGGTGCGTCCGGTGAGACGTGTGGCACTTCTGGTGTTCTCGTCGAACTCCTCTCTCTGCGGAGGTTTCAACGCCAATATCATCAAGATGATGAATCAGGCCGTTGATGCCTATGCGCAGGAGATAGGTCGTGAGAATGTGGAGGTATATCCTATTGGTCGGAAGGTCTATGAGAAAGCCCAGAAGATGGGACTGAATGTGCAAGGTGAGTTCTCGGCTTTGGCCGACAAACCTAACGTACATCAGTGCATAGAGATCGCCATGGAACTCGGACGGAAATTTTCTGAAGGTGAGTTAGATAAGGTTGAACTGATCTATCATCACTTTAAGAGCGCGGGTTCGCAGGTGCTCACTCGTAAGACCTTCTTGCCCATCGATATCGAGGAGGAGTTGCAGCGCGACCATGAGCGTGATCTCACCAGTATGGTGGCCACGCGAGAGTCGCAGGAGTATCTGAAGAAGAGGGGAGACAGAGGACAGGAGTCGGGAGACCGGAGTCAGGAGGAGGTGAAGCCACTCAATGATAACTTCATCGTAGAGCCCGACATGGATACCGTTCTCTCGCAGTTGATACCAAAGTTGGCCCACCTGATGCTCTACACAGCTCTGCTCGACTCGAATGCTTCGGAGCATGCAGCCCGTATGGTGGCCATGCAGACGGCAACCGATAATGCCGATGAGTTGCTCAGACAGTTGAACCTGCAGTATAATAAGAGTCGTCAGCAGGCCATTACCAACGAGTTGCTCGATATCGTCGGCGGTTCCGTCAACAACTAAGCTGTTTATTGTACCTGTAATCAACCTATATATCATGAAGATCGGAGATCAAGTGAGATTCCTCAGTGAGGTCGGCGGTGGACGCGTAGCTGGTTTCCAGGGGAAGAACATCGTTCTCGTAGAGGACGAGGACGGCTTCCAGATGCCTATGCTCATCAATGAGGTCGTGGTGGTAGGCGACGAAGACTACGACACGAAGCATGTGGTGGAGGCCAAGGCCAGTTCGGTGAAGGCAGCCCTGCATGCTCATGACGAGGATGAGGAGACAGAGCCGGCCGACAGGCCCATCACCTTCCGTGCCAAGCCGGAAGAACGTCGTGGCGGTGATAAGTTGAGCGCTTATCTGGCTTTTGTACCGATGGATGTGAAAGAACTGTCGCAGACACGTTTCGAGACCTATCTGGTGAACGACTCCAACTACTATCTGCGCTATGTCTATATGACTGCTGAGGGCAATGCCTGGGAGGTGCGGGCAGAAGGAGAGATCGAACCAAACACCAAGGAGTTTATTGAGGAGTTCGGACGGGAGAACCTGAACGAACTGGAGCATGGCTGTGTGCAGATGATCGCCTATAAGCGTGACAAGCATTTCCTTTTGAAGCCGGTGGTCAACGCACAGGTGCGTATGGATCCGGTGAAATTCTATAAGCTACATGCGTTCCGTGAGAATGATTTCTTTGAGCAGCCGGCACTGATATATCCGGTGATTGAGAATGATGTCCAAAAGATTAAGTTATGAGATACGGATTTGCGAAGGTGGCCGCAGCCGTTCCTGCGGTGAGAGTAGCGGATGTCGATTACAACATCCAGCAGATTGAGAGTCTGATCGCCCAGGCGGAAGGACGAGACATTGAGTTGATGGTGTTCCCGGAACTCTGTGTCACGGGCTATTCCTGTCAGGACCTTTTCAAGGAGCAGTTGTTGCTCGACAAGGTGGAGGAGGGCGTCATGGTGTTGCTTGACTTCACCAGGAAGTTGGACATTATCTCCGTGGTCGGTCTGCCGGTTGTGATCAACGGTCTGTTGTATAACTGTGCGGCTGTCATACAAGGCGGTTCTCTTCTGGGTATCGTTCCCAAGACCTATCTGCCTAACTATGGTGAGTTCTACGAGAAACGATGGTTCGCTTCTGCCCAGGATCTGAATCCTACGGATATCTATTTCGCAGGCAGTCCTGTTCATGTCAGTGCCGAGCCTCAGTTGTTCGTGACGCGTGGCGGTATGAAGTTCGGTATTGAGATCTGTGAGGATGTTTGGGCTCCGATTCCACCGAGTAATAATCTGGCATTGGCCGGTGCAGACATCATCCTGAACCTCTCGGCCAGTGACGAGCTGATCGGTAAGCATGCCTATCTGAAGTCGTTGTTGGCACAGCAGAGCGCACGAATGATCTGCGGCTATGTCTATGCGAGCTGTGGCTTTGGAGAGTCGACACAGGATGTGGTCTATGGCGGTAATGCCATGATCTTCGAGAACGGACAGTTGCTCATTGAGGGTGACCGTTTCTCGTTCCAGCCACAGATACGGACGACTCAGATTGATATAGAGAAACTGCGTGTGGAGCGTCGTTGTAATACGACGTTCATCAATGCACAGCGTCATGCCAGTGCGCATGAGGTGGCGTGTAAGCCTGTCGCACCGCGTGACTTCGAGTTGCAGCGAGAGATAGACCCGCATCCCTTCATTCCGAAGGACGAGAATATGCAAGCATCCTGTGAGGAGATACTGAATATCCAGGTGTCTGGTTTGGCGAAACGTCTCTATCATGTCAACGCCCAGAAGGCGGTGATCGGTATCAGTGGTGGATTGGATTCCACCCTCGCTCTTCTGGTGACGGTGAAGGCCTTTGATAAGATCGGACTGGATCGGAAGGGTGTCATCGGCATCACCATGCCGGGCTTCGGGACGACCGATCGTACCTATCATAATGCGATGAAGTTGATGGAGACCCTGGGTGTGACCATCCGTGAGATCAGTATTGCCAAGGCTGTGACCCAGCACTTCAAGGATATCGGTCATGATCACGACCTGCATGATGTGACCTACGAGAACTCACAGGCCCGTGAGAGGACGCAGATCCTGATGGACGTGGCCAACAAGGAGAATGCGATCGTAGTCGGAACGGGTGATCTCTCGGAGCTGGCACTCGGTTGGGCCACCTATAATGGCGACCACATGTCGATGTATGGCGTGAATGTCGGTGTACCGAAGACGCTGATCCGTTATCTGGTCAGTTATGTGGCTGGTGAGATGGCGACGGAGACCCTGCTCGATATCATTGACACGCCGATATCGCCGGAACTGATTCCTGCCGACGAGGATGGAAAGATCAAACAGAAGACCGAGGATCTTGTCGGTCCTTATGAGTTGCATGATTTCTTCATCTATTATTTCCTCCGCTACGGGTTCAGTCCGAAGAAGATCTTCCTTCTGGCACAACGGGCATTCTGTGTCCCCTCGACGAACAATGGAGGAGAGCCTCTCTATACGGAGGATGTGGTTAAGAAATGGCTTACCACCTTCTGTCGCCGTTTCTTCACGCAGCAGTTTAAACGCAGTTGTCTGCCCGACGGACCGAAGGTCGGTAGTGTGAGTCTGTCGCCGCGCGGTGACTGGCGGATGCCGAGTGACGCGTCGTATGCGATATGGATGAAGGAATGTGAAAAACTTTAGGATATTGAAGATAAAGAAAAATGAGTTAGCTGAATGCTAACTCATTTTCTTTTAGTGTGATGTGGATCGTGGCGCCGGGTTCGAGATTGCCATTCACAATCAGATCGCTGATGCCATCTTCGATATAGTTCTGGATGGCGCGTTTAAGAGGACGGGCGCCGAACTGCACATCATATCCCTTTGTGGCTACGAACTCCTTGGCATCGTCGGCGAGGTCGATGTGGTAGCCAATCTGTTCGATACGCTGATAAAGTCCTTTCAGTTCAATATCGATAATCCGTTTGATAGCCTCCAAGTCGAGTTGGTCGAAGGTGATGATCTCATCAAGACGGTTGAGGAACTCAGGTGAGAACTGCTTTGAGAGCGCTTTCTGTACGATGCTACGCGCATTGGCCTTGTCGCGCTCGTTGAGAGCCAGACCCGTGCTGTTCGACGCACTGAAGCCAACCCCTCGGCCGAAGTCCTTCAACTGACGTGTTCCTGCATTCGACGTCATAATGATGACCGTGTTACGGAAGTCGATGAACCGTCCATTGCCATCCGTCAGTCGTCCTTCGTCAAGCACCTGCAGCAAGAGGTTGAACACATTTCCATGAGCTTTCTCTATCTCGTCGAGCAAGACGATGGAGTAGGGGTGACGACGCACCCGCTCCGTCAGTTGTCCACCTTCCTCATATCCCACGTATCCCGGAGGGGCACCAATCAGTCGGGAGGTGTTGAAGCTCTCCGTATATTCGCTCATGTCGATGCGGATCAGTGCTTCGCTGCTGCCAAACATGAATTCTGCCAGTTTCTTGGCAAGGTAAGTCTTACCGACACCTGTAGGACCGAGGAACATAAACACACCGATGGGGTGGTTGGGATCCTTCAGACCGACCCTGTTGCGCTGGATGGCCTTCACCATCTTGTCGATGGCCGCATCCTGAGCAATGACGGCATTCTTCAGTTCCTGTGCCATACCTTTCAGACGGATACCCTCCTGTTCGGCCATCCGTTGTACGGGAACACCAGTCATCATCGAGACGACGTCGGCAACCTGTTCGGCACTTACGACTTGTCGTTCCTCGCCATCGCCTTCTTTCCAGCGGTCGTTCAGGATCTTCAACTCTGCTTCCAGCACGGTCTGGCGGTCACGATAGCCCGCAGCGAGCTCGAAGTTCTGGTTCTTGACGGCAAGCTGTTTCTTCTCCTTCACGAACTCGATCTCCTTCTCCTTCTCGGTGATCTCGGGTGGAATCTGGGCATTACCCAGGTGGACACGTGATCCCGTCTCGTCGAGCGCATCGATAGCCTTATCAGGCATGAAACGGTCTGTCACGTAGCGGTCTGTCAATTTGACACACGCTTTTAGAGCCTCATCGGTATAGATGACATGGTGATGGTGCTCGTAGCGTTCCTTGATATTCTGAAGAATCTGCAGTGTCTCCTCATTGGTGGTCGGCTCTACCTGTACCTTCTGGAAGCGACGCTCCAAGGCTCCGTCTTTCTCGATGGAGTTTCTGTACTCGTCGAGAGTCGTGGCACCAATACACTGGATAGTGCCTCTTGCCAAGGCCGGCTTCATGATGTTCGCGGCATCCATGGAACCAGGTGTTGAGCCCGCGCCGATGATGGTATGGATCTCGTCGATGAACACGATCACGTCGGGGTTGGCCTCCAACTCTTTCATCAGGGCTTTCAGACGTTCCTCAAACTGACCGCGATACTTCGTGCCGGCAACTACACCCGTCATGTCGAGGGTGAAGATCCGTTTTCCGAAGAGCATCGGACTGGTGTGATGACTGGCAATCTGCTGTGCCAGTCCTTCGACGATGGCGCTCTTACCGACACCCGGTTCACCTATCAGTATCGGGTTATTCTTCTTCCTTCTTCCGAGGATCTCGATGATACGTTGTATCTCCTTCTCTCGTCCCACGCACGGATCCAGTTTGCCGTCAATGGCAGCCTGGGTCAGATCGGTGCCAAAGGCCTCCAAGACAGGTGTTTTCGAGGTGGACTTCTTCTGGGTGGTTGCCGTCGCCTTCTTGGACTGCCCGGACTCGCCTAAGTCCTCTGTTTCATCGAAATCGTCCTCATCTTCGTCGGGGAGTCCGATACCGTTAGTGATTCCATTATGCGGGGCGAATAGCATAGCCATCGCATCCTCGTAATTGACATTGTTCATTTCTAATACTTGTTTGGCACCATTGTTAACGGCATCATGCAGGATGGCCAGCAACAGGTGCTGTTCGTCTACTTTGGTCGTCCTCTGGATTCTGGCTTCCAGAACGGCCAGCTTCAGAATGTTACTTGCTTTCTCGTTGAGCACAAGCTCTGTCGTATTGATTGGCATTCCGATTTCGTCCTCACGTACCCTTTCCTCCAGTTCCGTCTTGACTGATTGTAAGTTCAGGTTAAGACGATGAAACAGGTCGATGACAGGACCGTCATTGCTTCTGAGCATACCCAACAACAGGTGCTCCGGTCCTACTGAACGGCTGGCCAGACGTGCTGCCTCCTCACGCGAGAAAGCGAGTATTTCCGATACTTTGGGTGAAAACTGGCTAGTCATATTATAAATGTATTTTTGTTAGATAATGCAAATATACGAATAATTCTGCAAACATCGTGCCAAACTTACCGAAAAACTTTCCGCTAAAATAGCTTAAAAGGTTTGTCGGAATGGAAAAAAATAACTACCTTTGCACGGTTAAAAACGCGTCAGAATGGCTAAAAAATGCCTTAAACGCAAAATCAAGAAAAATAAGAAGAGTAAAAATTAGAATAAATGATGGATCAGAATTTCGACAACGACAGAATTATTAAGATCAACATTGAGGAAGAAATGAAATCCAGCTACATTGACTACTCTATGTCAGTCATTGTGGCACGTGCCCTCCCTGATGTGCGTGACGGCTTCAAGCCTGTGCATCGCCGTATCCTTTACGGTATGATGAATATCAACAACGTCTCCACACAGCCTTACAAGAAATGTGCACGTGTCGTCGGTGAGGTGCTCGGTAAGTATCACCCCCATGGTGACTCCTCAGTGTATGGCGCCCTGGTGCGTATGGCACAGGACTGGAATATGCGCTATACACTTGTTGATGGACAAGGAAACTTCGGTTCTGTCGACGGTGACTCGCCTGCAGCCATGCGTTATACGGAGTGCCGTCTATCGAAGATGGGTGAGCATATCATGGACGACCTCGATAAGGAGACGGTCGATATGATGAATAACTTCGATGACTCGTTGGAGGAGCCGACGGTCATGCCGACCAAGATACCTAACCTGTTGGTGAACGGTGGTAATGGTATTGCCGTGGGTATGGCAACGAATATGCCGACCCATAATCTGGGTGAGGTGATTGATGGCTGTTGTGCCTATATCGACAATCCCGATATCGATACCGAGGGGTTGATGCAGTATATCCCAGGTCCGGATTTCCCGACAGGCGCATATATCTATGGCTTGCAGGGCGTCAAGGATGCCTATGAGACCGGTCGTGGACGTATTGTGATGCGTGCTAAGGCAGAGATCGAAAGTGGCGACACCCATGATAAGATTGTCGTGACGGAGATCCCATATGGTGTTAATAAGGCCGATCTAGTGGCCTATATCGCCGATCTGGCCACTCAGCATAAGATTGAGGGTGTGGCTAACGTCAACGATGAGTCGGGACGTCAGGGTATGCGTATCGTGGTCGATGTGAAGCGCGATGCCAATGCCAATGTGCTCTTGAACAAGCTCTTTAAGATGACTGCCCTGCAGAGTTCCTTCTCTGTGAATAATATCGCACTGGTGAAGGGCAGACCCCGTCTGCTCACGCTGAAAGAGTGTGTGAAGTACTTTGTGGAGCATCGCCACGATGTGACGATACGTCGCACCCAGTACGACCTGAGAAAAGCCCAGGAGCGTGCCCACATCCTTGAGGGCTTGATTATCGCCGTGAACAATATCGACGAGGTGGTACACATCATCAGAAACAGTAAGACGCCTACCGACGCCCAGCGTAACCTTGAGGCTCGCTTTGAGTTGGATGAGCTCCAGTCGAAGGCTATCGTCGATATGCGTCTGGCACAGTTGACTGGTCTGCGTGTCGACCAGCTCCATCAGGAGTTTGATGATCTCCAGAAGCTGATCGCTGATTTGCAGGAGATCCTGGATAACCCCGAGCGCTGTAAGCAGGTGATGAAGGATGACCTTCAGGAAGTGAAAGAGAGATACGGAGACGAGCGTCGTACGGAAATCATTCCGTTTGACCATGAGTTCAATGCAGAAGACTTCTACCCAGATGATCCCGTGGTCATCACGATCTCGCATATGGGCTATATCAAGCGTACAAAGCTGGATGAGTTCCATGAGCAGGGACGTGGCGGTGTAGGTGCTAAGGCTGCCCGTCATCGTGACAACGACTTCACGGAGTATATCTATCCTGCTACGATGCATAATACACTGCTCTTCTTCACCCAGAAAGGACGCTGTTACTGGCAGAAGTGCTATGAGATCCCGGAGGGTGATAAGAACTCGAAGGGTCGTGCCATCCAGAATATGCTTAACATCGAACCGGACGATGCCATCAATGCCGTTCTACGTATCAAGAACTTCAACGATGAGGAATTCCTGAAGTCGCACTACGTGGTATTCGCCACCAAGCAGGGTATCATAAAGAAGACCTGCCTTGATCAGTATAAGAACGTGCGTTCTGCAGGTGTCAAGGCTATCATTATCAACGAGGGTGACGAGGTCGTAGGTGTTCGCCTTACCAATGGTCACAACGAACTACTGCTGGCTAACCGTAACGGTCGTGCTGTACGTTTCGATGAGAAAGATGTTCGTACCATGGGACGTGTCTCTACCGGTGTCATTGGTATGCGTCTTGACGGTGGTGACGACGAGGTCGTAGGTATGGTCTGCGTCAATGATCCTAATGAGGAGACTATCATGGTGGTCAGCGAGAACGGCTATGGAAAGCGTTCAGAGGTAGAGGACTACCGTAAGACCGCCCGTGGTGCCAAAGGTGTGAAGACCCTCGCTGTCACGGAGAAGACCGGTCGTCTGGTGGCCATCAAGGTGGTAACCGACGAGAATGACCTGATGATTATCAACAAGAGTGGCATCCTGATTCGTCTGAAGGTCGCTGATGTGCGTGTGATGGGTCGTGCTACACAGGGCGTTCGTCTTATCAATCTCACGAAGAAGAACGATACGATCGCTAGTGTTTGCAAGGTCATGCACTCTCAGGCTGAGGAGGAAGATATTGAGGAGGCAGAGGTCGTCAACGACGAACAACTCTCTGATAGTCCTGTTGATGCAGCCTTTGAGACAGATGACAACAACAATAACGAACAATAACATTATCAACCAATTAAAAGGCTTATGAAAAAGTTAATGATGATGGCAATGATGCTGGTGGCCAGTGCTACCACATTTGCCGGTGACAGTGATGCTTTGAAGGCTATCCTCAAGGCAAAGACCTACGCAGAGGCTGAGCAGCTCGTCAAGAGCAGTCTCGGACAGCTTGCTAATGACGCTGAGAAAGCAAAAGCTTATAACAAGCTCGTTGATCTGGCGATGGCTGCTTTCAATGAGCAGAGCACCATCCAGACCGAGAACCAGATTGCGAAGCAGATGGGAAAAGAAGAGAAACCTATTGACGAGAATGCCATGTCAGAGGCCGCATACAATGCAGTCGTATATGGTATTGAGTGCGATAAGTACGATCAACTGCCCAACGAGAAGGGAAAGGTCGCTCCGAAGTTTGCTAAGAACAACGCTATGCGTCTGTGGCTGGCTCCCAGAAACCAGTTGGTTAATGCCGGTCAGAACGCACTGACAGCCAAGGACAATGCCAACGCACGTCGTTTCTGGCAGCTTTTCGCTGAGAGTGATGCCGCACCCCTCTTCAAGGAGTGTGACCGTACTCAGCAGGCTCCTTTCTTCGGTCAGGTAGCTCGTTTCGCTGCTATCTTCGCTTATCAGGACAAGGATATCGAGAAGGCTCTTCAGTTGGCTGATGTCGCCATGAAGGATACTGCAGAGTTTGAGAACGCTCTGAACCTGAAGCTCGAGATCCTCGGTAATGGTCTGACGACAAAGGAAGACTCTGTGAAGTATGTGGATAACCTGAAGGCTATCTATGCTGAGCACAAGGTGAACGGTGTGATGGAGAAGCTCTACAACGTGCTGATGGGCTTGGGTGAGAAGGCTGCAGCCAACCAGCTCCTCGACGATGCACTTGCTGCCGATCCTAATAACTTTGTGGCTCTGGCCGACAAGGGTATGGGACTGCTCAGTGAGAATCCTGCAGAGGCTGTTACCTATCTGAAGAAGGCCTATGAGCTGAAGCCCGACAATGCGCTTCTTGCCACTTATGCTGCTACAGCTCTGAGCATGCAGGCTCAGACACTTGAGGATCCGGCCCAGAAGAAGGCTCTTTATACCGAGGCTATCAAATACTACGATAAGGCTAAGGAGTTGGATCCAGACCGTCTGCAGGCCAACTGGGGTTACAACCGTTATAATGCCTACTATAATCTCTATGGTGAGGATGCACCAGAGACTAAGCAGGCAGAGGCTGACTACAAGAACTAAACGGATAAGTTAAAATCCGTCAAATAGTTTGCGGATGCAAGGGGAAATGGTTACCTTTGCATCCGCTATTCTTATAGGAAAAACGAACCAGATGAGAAATAAGAGAAGGATATTGACGATTGGTTGTCTGTTTGTGGTCTCTCTCTGTCTAGCCCAGCGAAGGCAGATCGGTGATGCGCGTACGATCCTGAAAAGTGGCAAGAATTTCGATAAGGCAGAACAGTTGATGATCGGTCTGTTGAAAGACTCCGTTAATCAGGATAACCCGCGGATATACGATCTCTGGCTGCAGTCGGTAGAGAAACAGTACGAGCAGGTAAACGAGAAAATGTATAAGAAGGAGGTCGCCGATACTGTCCAGCTCTTCAGTCTTGTCCGTAGGCTCTTCACGATTGGGGAACGCCTTGACTCCCTTGATATGAAACCAGACAAAAAAGGAAAGGTAAACCTTCTGTACCGGGAAAACAATGCACGACGTCTGATGGGATACCGGCCTAACCTCTTCTTCGGAGGTGCCTTCCATCTGAGGAAAGGCAACTACGAAACAGCCTTCGACTATTTTGAACAGTATATCGACTGTGTGAGACAACCGCTATTCTCGTCATATAACCTGCAGGCAAACGACGGACATATCGGGGAGGCGGCCTATTGGGCAACCTATTGCGGTTACCGGATGGGCAATGCCGTACAGACACTACGTTACTCTGAACAGGCACGTCGTGACTCGACCAAGCTGGAGTACACACTGCAGTATGTGGCAGAGGCGTGGTTGCAGTTGAAAGACGACTCCCTCTATCTCAGTACAATCAGAGAAGGTTTCCGGCGATTCCCCCAATCATCGTATTTCTTCCCGCGGCTAATAGATAGTCATACAGCGAGAGGAAACTATAGGCAGGCCTTAGCTGTGGTCGATGAAGCGTTACAGAGCGATAGTCTGAATGAACTGTTCCTATTTGCTAAATCGACGATGCTGTTGAACCTGGGGCGTTATACAGAGTGTCTGGACTATAGTCAGCGACTTATCAGACAGAACGACCAGATGGCCGATGCTTATTATAACGCGGGAACAGCCTGTCTGAATATCGCCCTTGGCATGGATTCCAGGAAAAACAAGAAACAGGTTGTGAAGATGTATCAACAAGCACTTCCCTATATGGAGACCTATCGTAAGTTGGCACCGGAGGAGAAACAGAAGTGGGCACCAGCCCTATATCGTATCTATTTCAATCTCAATATGGGAAAGCAGTTTGACGAAATAGACAAAATCTTAAAGAAATGAAAAAGATAACATAGGCAGATACAAGTTTGCTGTTTTATTTTTATCTTTGTAAGTTACAAGTATTATAACAATCCGAAATAAACAAATAAAGGAAAACTATGGCAGATAATGCACAGTTGATTGCCCAGTGTGAGGCAAAAGCAAAGGAATGGCTTGCTCCCGCCTTTGATGAGGAGACACGTAAGGAAGTACAGGCGATGCTTGATGCAGAGGATAAAACCGCTCTCATCGATGCTTTCTATCAGAATCTTGAGTTTGGTACAGGTGGTCTGCGTGGTATTATGGGCGCAGGAACCAATCGCATGAATAAGTATATCGTTGGTATGGCCACGCAAGGTTTTGCGAACTATATCCTGAAGGCCTTCCCCGGTAAACAGTGCTCGGTCGTGGTGGGCCATGACTGCCGTAACAACGGTCGTATGTTTGCTGAGACCGTTGCGGACATCTTTTCGGCCAACGGCATTAAGGTATATCTTTTCGAGAGTCTGCGTCCGACGCCAGAGATCTCGTTTGCTATCCGTCAGTTGGGTTGTCAGGCAGGTGTCAATGTCACCGCATCCCACAATCCCCGTGAGTACAATGGCTATAAGGCATACTGGGACGATGGTGCACAGGTGCTTGCTCCGCACGATGTGGGTATCATCGACGAGGTAAATAAGGTATCTATCAACGATGTGAAGTTCGAAGGAAATAAAGAACTTATCGATATTATTGGTGGTGAGATGGACTGGGACTACCTGCAGGCCGTGAAAGAGGCAATGGTTGACCAGGATGTGATCTTGCGCCAGAAAGACCTTAACATCGTTTACTCGCCGATGCACGGAACGGGTCGTGTCATCATTCCTATGGCCCTGCGTTCATGGGGCTTCCAGAACATCCACGTGGTACCCGAGCAGATGGTTATCGATGGTAACTTCCCAACGGTAGTATCGCCGAACCCCGAGAATGCCGAGGCCATGACGCTGGGTATGAAGCTCGGTACGCGTCTGAATGCCGATCTCGTGATCGCCTCTGACCCGGATGCCGACCGTCTGGCTATCGTCTGCCGCAACCCGAAGGGCGAGTGGGAGATCCTGAATGGTAACCAGACCTGTATGATGTTCTCTTGGTACATCATTGCCAATAAGAAGAAACTCGGTCAGCTGAAGGGTAATGAGTTCCTCGTGAAGACCATCGTGACCACCGAGGTGATTGCAGAGATCGCCAAGAAGAACGGAGTGGAGCTGCGCGACTGTTATACGGGCTTCAAGTGGATAGCCAATGAGATCCGCGTTTCTGAGGGTCAGAAGAAATATATCGGTGGTGGTGAGGAAAGTTTTGGTTTCCTGCCATTCGACAAGGTGCGTGATAAGGACTCTCCTGCATCTATCTGTCTGATCTGTGAGATCGCAGCATGGGCCAAGGATAATGGTATGACGCTCTATGACCTGTTGATGAATATCTATGCTGAGTATGGTTTCTCGAAGGAGGTGACCATCAACGTGGTTCGTCCAGGTAAGTCGGGCGCTGATGAGATCAAGCAGATGATGACCAATTTCCGTGAGAATCCTCCCCAGGAACTGGGTGGTTCAAAGGTATGTCTATGGAAGGACTACAAGACGTTGGAGGCACGGGATGCAGCAGGTAATGTGACAAAACTCAATATGCCGGATACATCGAACGTGCTCCAGTGGTTCTGCGAAGACGGTACGAAAGTGAGTGTCCGTCCTTCAGGTACGGAGCCGAAGATCAAGTTCTATACCGAGGTAAAGGATCCTTCGTTCAAATGTGCCGGCTGCTACGAGCGTTGCAGTAAGGCTGCCGAAGAGAAAATTGAGGCCCTTAAGAAGAGTCTTAATCTCTAAGAAGTAACCAGATATAAAGAACAGGGCCCGCAGTTGTGCGAGCCCTGTTTTTCTTATGAGTATTTTTAATAGATGATATTAGAGAGCGTATAGGCTACGATGGTGGAGACGATCACGCTGATGAGACCTGGCATCATGAACGAATGGTTCAATAAGTATTTGCCGATGACGGTCGTCCCAGAGCGGTCAAAGTTCACCGTGGCGATATCCGAAGGATAGTTGGGGATGAAGAAATAACCGTAGACAGAAGGCAGTACGCCGAGAAGTACGGGACCGGAGATACCCAACGAGTAGGCGAGGGGAAGCATCGCCACGACAACAGCTCCCTGAGAGTTGATGAGCACAGAAACCAAGAAGAACACCAGTGCTATCGACCACGGATAAGCTTTCACAATGTCGGCCAGCATCACCTTCATCTCAGGCAGATAGTTGGAGAAATAAGTATCGGCCAGCCAGGCAATACCGTAAATGGCCACGACGGCTACCATGCCCGACTGCCACACAGGACCGGAGACAGCTTTCTTCGGGGCTGCCTTACAGAAGATAATCATCAAAGCGGCGGCAGAGATCATAACGATCTGGATGACCAGGTTCATGGCCAATGGCTTGTTGAACCATTCTGTCATGCCATTTACATGGACCTTTGCCTTCACCAGCATGTCTGCCGTCAGCGTGGCATTCGTATCGAGGATGAGCGGTTCTGAGCCTTTCACGGCACGAAGGGTATCGTAGGCAGGCAACGCATTCTGGAAGATAGCGAAGAAGACAATGACGGCTAATGCACCGAGGAAGATGAATACGGCATTCTTTGCTGACTGCGGGATTTCCTTGTCGAGCGTCGTGGCATTGCTGCCGTAGATATATTTATATTGCTCAGGATCCTTTAATTTGGCCTGGAACTTCGGATCCTTATCGAGGTCGAGTCCACGGTGGTAGCTGGCAGCGGCAGCGGCCATCAGACCACAGAGACAGGCTGGTATGGAGATCATCAGCACGCCCGGAATGGTGATGTCGAAGTGGTTGGCATTGGAGATACTTACAAAGGCTACTACGGCAGCAGCGATGGGCGAGCAGGTGATACCAACCTGTGATGCCACAGAAGCCACGCCACAGGGGCGTTCTGGACGAATACCTTTCTTTAGGGCGATATCACAGATAATCGGCATCAGTGTATACACTACATGACCTGTTCCTACCAATATGGTCAGGAAGAAGGTACACAACGGAGCCAGGAATGTAATCCGGTCGGGATGCTTACGTAGCAGTCTTTCTGCCATCTGGATCAGCCAGTCCATTCCACCGGATGCCTGCATGATACCAGCACAGGTGACGGCGGCGATGATGATGTAGATAACATCTGTCGGTGGCGTGCCGGGTTTTAGTCCGAAGCCAAAGACCAGAATGGCCAATCCGATACCGGAAATGGCACCTAGGGCAAGGCTGCCGTAACGTGAGCCTACCCACAACGCTCCAAGTACGATACAGAGCTGAAGAATCATTGTAAAAGTTACCATAGATTGTTGATTTGTGTTTATTGTTTTTTGATGATGTTGCTATTCTGGTATATTACTGCAAATATAAGCAATTTATTTATAAAACAACACTTTTTTAGCGGAAATATTAAAAATATTAATTTCATTTTGTAGGCTCGAATATTTTTAGTACCTTTGCGCCCAATATAAAAGTAGAAGAAAAGAAATTTAAGACATAAAGAAGATAATATGGCTAAGAGATTTGCCGAGCATAACGGTCTGAACCTGACCCAGGTTAATGATGATATTCTGGAGATGTGGCGTGCGAAAAACGTGTTCTGGCGCTCTGTGGAAGAGCGTGAGGGCTGTCCGCAGTTTGTTTTCTTCGAGGGACCTCCCTCGGCTAACGGACATCCCGGTATTCACCACGTACTGGCTCGTACCATCAAGGATACCTTCAACCGTTACAAGACGATGAAGGGATATCAGGTGAAGCGTAAGGCAGGATGGGATACCCATGGTCTGCCCGTAGAACTCGGTGTAGAGAAAGAGCTCGGTATCACGAAGGCAGATATTGATAACAAGGCTTCGGAGAAGTATATCTCAACTGAGGACTACAATAAGAAGTGTCGTGAGAATGTGATGATGTTCACCCAGGAGTGGCGTGACCTGACGGAGAAGATGGGTTATTTTGTTGATCTGGACAATCCGTATATCACCTATGACAACAAGTATATCGAGACGCTGTGGTGGTTGCTGCAGCAGTTCTATAAGAAAGGCCTGCTCTACAAGGGTTATACCATTCAGCCGTATTCGCCAGGTGCCGGTACAGGATTGAGTTCACACGAATTGAACCAGCCCGGTTGTTACCGTGATGTGAAGGACACCACTGTTACCGCTTTGTTCAAGGTTCTGAATCCTAAGGAGGAGTGGACCAAGTGGGGAACACCTTACTTCGTGGCATGGACGACCACACCCTGGACTTTGCCTTCGAACACCGCCCTTTGCGTAGGTCCGAAGATTGACTACGTGGCTGTGGAGACCTATAACGCCTATAATGGTGAGAAGATTACCATCATCTTAGCAGAGAGTCGCCTGAACGCCTATCTGGCTCCCGAAGGTAACATGACCGACGGTGAGGAGATGCCTGAATACAATAAGGGCGAGAAGTTTGTACCTTATCGTATTGTTGGCCACTATACTGGTGAAGAGCTGGTAGGACTGAAGTATCAGCAGTTGATGCCATGGGTGAAGCCATCGGCAAAGCTTGACCAGAACGCAGCCGACTATGTGAAGGCATACGCTGCAGCTCATCCTGAGAAGGTGTTTACCGGTGAGAACGGTAAGGATCAGTTCGTGGAGATGGAGAGCGAGGCTTTCCGCGTGATTCCCGGAGACTATGTGACCACAGAGGATGGTGCCGGTATTGTGCATATCGCACCTACCTTTGGTGCTGACGATGCCAAGGTGGCCAAGGATGCTCATATTCCAAGTCTTTTCCTTATTAATAAGAAAGGTGAGACGCGTCCGATGGTTGACCTGCAGGGTAAGTACTATGTGATGGACGAACTCGATGATAACTTCATCGCTAAGTGTGTGAACAAGGAAGGCTATGGCCATCATGCAGGTGACTATGTGAAGAACGCATACGCCCCTGAGTTCAATAAGGACGGCAAGTATGATGAGCAGGCTGCAGCCAAGGCAGAGGATCTGAACATCGTCATCTGTATGGAGATGAAGCAGGAGGGCACAGCTCTCAAGATTGAGAAGCACGTACACAACTATCCTCACTGCTGGCGTACAGACAAGCCCGTGCTCTACTATCCGCTTGACTCTTGGTTTATCCGATCTACGGCCAAAAAGGACCGTATGTTCGAACTCAATAAAACCATCAACTGGCAACCGGAGTCAACTGGAACAGGCCGTTTCGGTAACTGGTTGGAGAATTTGAATGACTGGAACCTCTCTCGTAGCCGTTTCTGGGGAACACCACTGCCCATCTGGCGCGACGAAGATGGCAAGGAGATCTGTATCGGTTCTGTGGAGGAGCTCTACAACGAAATCGAAAAGGCTGTGAAGGCTGGATTCATGAAGAGCAATCCGTTGAAGGATAACGGTTTCGTGCCTGGTGACATGTCGAAAGAGAACTACGACAAGATTGACCTCCATCGTCCGTATGTTGACCATATCGTATTGGTGTCTGAGAATGGTAAGCCCATGAAGCGTGAGAGCGACCTGATTGACGTCTGGTTTGACTCTGGTTCGATGCCTTATGCCCAGATACACTATCCGTTTGAGAACAAGGATCTCATTGACAAAGGCATTGCCTTCCCCTGTGACTTTATCAACGAAGGTGTGGACCAGACTCGAGGTTGGTTCTTCACGCTGCATGCCATCGCTACGATGATCTTTGATTCCGTGGCCTTCAAGAATGTGATTTCTTCAGGTCTTGTGCTCGATGCTAAGGGTAACAAAATGTCGAAGCATGTGGGTAACGTGGTGAATCCGTTTGATATGATTGGTAAGTACGGCAGTGATGCTGTGCGTCTGTATATGATGACTAACTCGGAGCCCTGGGACAACCTGAAGTTCGATCCTGAGGGCGTTGACGAGGTACGCCGTAAGTTCTTCGGAACCTTGTATAACACATACAGTTTCTTTGCGCTGTATGCCAATGTAGACGGTTTTGATCCACAGGCTGCTCAGGTAAGCTTTGATAAACGTCCTGAGATTGATCGTTGGATTCTTTCTTGTCTGAACACACTTATCAAGGGCGTGGAGAAAGAGCTCGACGGTTATGATCCCACACGTGCAGGTCGACTGATCGACACTTTCGTGAATGACGACCTGAGCAACTGGTTCGTTCGTCTGAACCGTAAGCGATTCTGGGGTAAGGAGATGAGTGAGGATAAGCTCTCAGCTTACCAGACACTCTATACTTGTCTGATGACCGTAGCTAAGTTACTGGCTCCGTTTGCGCCGTTCTATGCCGACCAACTGTATAAGGATCTGGGTGGCGAACTCGACTCAGTACATCTGGATCAATTCCCTGTAGCCAACGAGGCTCAGATTGATAAGGATCTGGAGGCCCGTATGGAAATGGCTCAGAAGATTACCTCGATGGTACTTGCCCTGCGCCGTAAGGTGAACATCAAGGTTCGTCAGCCGCTGCAGGCCATCATGATTCCTGCCGTTGACGAGATTCAGAAGACGCACATTGAGGCCGTGAAGGACCTGATTATGAACGAGGTGAACGTGAAGGAACTTCGTTTCGTCGAAGGTGCTGGTGTGCTGGTCAAGAAGGTGAAATGTAATTTCCGTACGATGGGTAAGAAGTTCGGTAAGCTGATGAAGAGTGTGGCTGCCGCTATGGATGCCCTTTCGCAGGAGCAGATAGCTGAACTCGAGAAGCAGGGTACCATCGGTATCGAGGTCGAGGGCCAGCAGTTGACAGTTGAAGCCGTAGACGTTGATATTATCAGTGAGGATATTCCGGGTTGGTTGGTAGCCAACGAGGGGAACCTGACAGTAGCCCTTGAGGTAGAATTGACTGAGGACCTGAAGAACGAGGGTATGGCTCGCGAGCTGATTAACCGCATTCAGAATATCCGTAAGGAGAGTGGTCTGGAGATTACTGACCGCATCAGTGTGACGCTGGCTCCGAACGATGATGTAAAGAAGGCCGTAGAAAGCTTCGCCGACTATATCAAGACACAGGTATTGGCCGACGATATCAAGTTGGAAGCCAATGATGGTCAGGAGGTTGACTTCGATGAGTTCAAGTTGAATATTAAAGTGAGTAAGAAATAGAACAATAACTATCAAACTTAATGTCTTAATTATTATGGCAGAGAAAACACGATACACTGACGAGGAACTGGAAGAGTTCCGTCAGATCATTAACGAGAAGATGACATTGGCAAAACGTGACTATGATCAGATGATGCGTGTATTGACCAATCAGGACAGTAATGATGTCGATGACACATCACCCACCTATAAGGCTTTGGAAGAAGGGAGTGTCACACAGTCAAAGGAAGAGTTGATTTCCATGGCTGCCCGTCAGCAGAAGTTTATACAGGGCTTGAAGGCTGCATTGGTACGTATTGAGAACAAGACCTATGGTGTTGACCGCATTACCGGACAACTGATCCCGAAGGAGCGTCTGCGTGCGGTGCCACATGCTACTTTGAGTGTGGAGTCGAAAATGAATCAGAACAAGAAAAGGTGATTTCAAGTAAGAGCCTTATGACAAAAGGCAGAGTGGCGGCACTGGTGGTAGTCGCCATTCTCCTTATAGACCAAGCCATCAAGATCTGGGTCAAGACTTCGATGACATTACATGAGAGCATCCATGTGTTCGATTGGTTTTACATTACGTTTATTGAGAACATGGGTATGGCTTTTGGCATGCAGTTAGGCAGTAAGATCGTATTGTCTCTGTTTCGTGTCGTGGCTATTACCGCTCTTGTCTATTATATCCGGTCGGAAGTTAAGAAGAATGCGAAGACTGGATATGTCATTTGTCTGGCTATGGTGTTGGCCGGTGCAATCGGTAATCTGATTGACAGTATGTTCTATGGACTGATCTTCAACGAGTCGTCTCCTTTTTATGTCTCCTATTTTGTACCTTTCGGAACAGGCTATGCGCCGTTTTTGATGGGGAAAGTGGTTGATATGTTCTATTTCCCTATAATAGAGACTGATTGGCCATCGTGGATTCCCTTAATCGGAGGAGACCATTTCGTTTTCTTCAGTCCTGTTTTCAATTTCGCAGATACCAGCATTAGTGTTAGTGTCGTTCTTTTGCTATTGTTCTATCGCGAAGAGATCGGTAAGATATCTTTGAGCAGAACGATTCAGAAAGAAGGGGAGTCATAGTCATGAAGCGTGGAGTCGTACATCTGGTCACAATGGTGGTGCTGACAGGGCTTTTGTCTGCCTGCAAGCCTGGTGTTCCTTCTCGGTATATTCAGCCTGACGAGATGGAGGATCTCCTATATGACTATTATATTGGGCAGAATATGGCATATGATCATGATGACTCTGAGGGAATAGACTACCAACGAGAGTTGATATATCAGGCAGTCCTGAAGAAACACGGAGTGACGCAGGCTGAGTTTGATTCCTCTTTGGTCTATTATTATACACGTGCTGACCGTTTTGTGAAGATCTATGACAGAGTGCAAAAAAGACTTAACGATCAGGCATCGGAACTCGGTGCACCTGTCAGTGAAGTGGAACGCTATATGAGTCTGTCCCAGACGGGGGACACGATGGACATCTGGAACGGTAAGCGTCATTTGATGCTATTCCCTCAAGCGCCGTGTCATGTTATGCAGTTCGCTTTGAAAGCAGACTCGTCCTTTCACCGTGGAGACAGTTTTATGTTGTCATATAACGCGAGTTTCCTGGTACAGAGTGGTTCGAAAAGTATGACAGCCTATCTGTCTGTGATATACGAGAATGACAGTGTCGCCTTCCAGCAGCAGACCTTCTCTTCACAGGGAAGATCCTCTGTGCGTATTCCTGCTTGTGATAAGAATGTGAAGGAGATAAAAGGCTTCTTCTATATGCCTCCTCGTCAGAGTACAGATCAAACTAATGACATGTGTCTGCTGTTTATTGACTACATCCAACTTATCAGATTCCATCATCAGCAAAGTTCCCATCAGACTATGCCGAATAATGATAAGGACGTGGAAGGACAGAGCGACACGTTGAAGCATGACGTTGATACGATAGAAAGACGGGCTCGTAAACTCGGAGAACGATCGATTTCCTTGAACAAGAAGAACGAGCCTGTAAAAACAGATTTAAAACCAATAACTAGAAAATAAAGAGATATGAACCTGAAAATCCGTTTGGCACTTATGAACTTCCTGGAGTTTGCCGTATGGGGTGCCTATTTGACATGCATGGGAAACTATCTGGGAGTAGCAGGATTGGGAGATAAGATATCCTGGTTTTATGCTATTCAAGGTATTGTCAGCATCTTTATGCCTACCCTGATGGGTATTGTTGCAGATAAATATATCCAGCCACAGCGATTGTTAGGACTCTGTCATCTGGTGGCAGGAGCATTTATGCTGGGATGCTGGTGGATGGGATTACAGGCAGGTTTCGGTCAGGAGCTGACAGACAAGTCGGCCTTTATTACCCTCTATACGCTAAGTGTGGCTTTCTTCATGCCTACCATCGCATTGTCAAACACGTCTGCTTTCACGATCTTAAAGAACAACGGACTTGACACGGTGAAAGACTTTCCGCCCATTCGTGTTCTTGGGACGGTCGGTTTTATCATAACAATGTGGTTTGTCAACTGTGCAGTCTGGGAGAACGGTTCCTTCTTCATGACACTTGCAGATAATTCCCATAAGTTCCAGTATACCTATATGCAGTTCTTTGTCTCTGGTATCTTAAGCATTGTGTTATGTCTCTATTGCTTTACTTTACCAGAGTGCAAACTGGAGAAGAAACAAGGTGTATCTCTGTCAGAGACCTTAGGACTTAATGCTTTTAAGCTGTTCAAGAATAGCAGAATGGCGATGTTCTTTGTGTTCTCAGCTTTGTTGGGAATGTGTCTGCAGGTAACCAATGGCTATGCAGGTCCATTTATCACGAGTTTTAAAGGTAGTTCAGATATCGCCGTTGCATCTTCGTTTGCGGCCAATAACGCAACACTGTTAACATCCATCTCTCAGATTAGTGAAGCACTATGTATATTGATGATACCTTTCTTCTTGAAAAGATACGGAATCAAGATTGTGATGTTGATGTCCATGTTTGCATGGGTATTCCGTTTCGGTTTCTTCGGAATAGGTAATCCTGCCATGCCTGGAGTAATTATGTTTATTCTCTCATGTATTGTGTATGGGGTGGCCTTCGACTTCTTCAATGTATCGGGTGGTATCTTTGTGGATCAAGAGTGTGAACCGTCTGTAAAAGCATCGGCACAAGGTCTGTTTATGATGATGACCAATGGTGTTGGAGCAACAGTTGGCACATTGGCAGCCGGAGAGATTGTTAATCACTATTGCTCTTGGGAGAACGGCTTCTTACAAGGAGATTGGACCGCTTGTTGGTTTATTTTCTCCGCTTTTGCATTAATAGTAGCCGTCTCGTTCGCTATCGTCTTCCATCCGGAAAAGACACACTAAGTAAGAGCACGATGAAGGAAGTGAGATTTTTCTATGTCCCAGATGCAGGACAACAGACAGAGTTACCTGCAGAGGAGGCTATGCATGCGGTACGTGTGTTGCGCCTGAAGGAAGGAGACGAGATGTTCCTGATGGATGGTGCAGGTTCCTTTTATCGTGCTAAGGTGACAATGGCTGCATCACACCATTGCTATTATGAGGTAGAGGAGAGAATCCTACAAGAACCTCAATGGAAGGGACATCTTCATTTGGCTATCGCTCCAACAAAGATGATGGAACGAATGGAATGGATGGTTGAAAAGGTGACTGAGGTAGGAATTGATGAGATATCATTCCTGAACTGCCAGTTCTCTGAGCGTAGAATGATAAAGATACAACGCCTTGATAAAATCGTCATATCTGCGGTTAAACAGAGCCATAAGGCATGGAAACCGCTACTGAATGAGATGACCTCATTCAAACAGTTTCTTGAAGGGCATCGTGAAGGTCGACGATATATTGCACATTGTTACGAGGAGATTCCTCGGACCAACCTGTTTGATGAGTTGCAAAAATCTCATGACACAGAGGATGTGACGGTATTAGTAGGACCGGAGGGCGATTTTTCTGTTGATGAGGTTAAACAGGCGGTTGACGCAGGCTTTCAGTCCGTAGACTTGGGGAAAAGTCGTCTACGCACAGAAACAGCAGGACTGTCTGCCGTGATGACAATGCATCTAGGACAACAAATATTACAACAATAAACCGAACAAAAATGACTGACGAAAAGATTATGTCCACCATCAAACCAGATGGGGAGTATTGGCAACCGGAGATTGAAACGATGCCACGAGAGCAGCTAAGACAGTTGCAAGTTAAAAAACTGAAAGAAACGATTAATGTCTGCCTAAAATCGCCTTTTTATAAGAAACGCTTAGGCGAAGTAGGAGTTACAGCCGATTCGATTAACAGTCTCGACGACTTGCGCAAGATACCTTTCACCACGAAGCAGGATCTGCGTGATAATTATCCCTTCGGACTTGTCGGCGGTAATATGGATGATGCCGTTCGTATTCACTCTACCAGTGGTACGACAGGTAATCCCTGTGTTGTTCTATATTCAGAGCACGATATCTGCTCATGGGCTAACATGATAGCCCGTAACCTCTATATGGTGGGCTGTCGTAAGAGCGATGTGTTCCAGAACTCATCTGGTTATGGTATGTTTACCGGAGGATTGGGCTTCCAGTATGGAGCAGAATGGCTGGGTGCTATGACAGTTCCTGCAGCTGCAGGTAACTCCAAGCGTCAGATCAAGTTTATTAAGGACTTTGGAACAACTTGTCTTCACGCGATACCTTCATATGCCATCCGTTTAGCTGAGGTGTTCAAAGAGGAAGGCGTAGATCCTGCCACCACCAAACTGCGCACGCTCTGCATCGGTGCCGAACCTCATACCGAGGAACAGCGTCGTCGTATTGAACGTATGCTAGGTGTCAAAGCCTACAACTCTTTTGGAATGACGGAGATGAACGGTCCTGGCGTGGCCTTTGAGTGTAAGTATCAGGATGGTATGCATTTATGGGAAGATAATTATATCGTTGAGATCGTTGACCCTGACACGTTGGAACCTGTGCCCGATGGTGAAATGGGAGAGATGGTACTTACGACCCTAGACCGCAACATGATGCCTATTCTGCGTTATCGTACTCGTGACCTGACCCGTATCATCGCTGAACCTTGTAAGTGTGGACGTACGCATCGTCGTATCGACCGTATCAAAGGACGTACAGACGATATGTTTATTATTAAGGGTGTCAATGTGTTCCCAATGCAGGTAGAGAAGATCCTCGTGCAATATCCCGGGCTCGGTTCAAACTATTTAATTACCCTTGAGACTATTGATGATAATGATGTGATGACGGTAGAGGTTGAACTCGATGGATTGCAAACTGATATATATCCTGAAATGCAGAAAATGATGAAGGATATTCAACGTGCTCTGAAAGATGAGATTCTTCTAACACCTGTGGTTAAGCTTGTCAAGAAAGGCTCTCTGCCTCAGAGCGAAGGTAAGGCCGTACGAGTAAAGGACTTGAGACCGAGTAGAGGATGAAAAGATGGATGATTGCGGCCTTGATGGTGCTTGCGACAGGGCATGTGTATGCACAGAAAACGTGTATAACGGATGTCTTTAAGTTGATGCCGGATTCTATTATGCCATACCTGTCTGTCAATAACCGGCTTGATTTTGTCGACTTCTTGGAGTCAGGAATGAAAGCTGAGGTGAGGAACCAACTGGGTGGCATTAGTGAGATGACAGCTTTGACAGAAGATAGTTTGTCTATTAAGATGAATGATGCCCTAAAAGTTGACATGTTGCTGATGCGACTTGACGAACCTGTAGACACCATCAACCAGATTGTAGTCGTTATTGAAACATTTATGACAGACTCTATATATGGAGAGAGTTCTGTTAGTATTTATACACCTGAATGGCAGTGTATTACAAAGAGACAGATACCGTTGAATCAAGAGCAACGTCAACGTATCGGAAGGACTAGGCTGCAAAATATTCTTAAATGGAAAGAAGATAAGCTAAATAAAAGTTAAATATGATTTCGTGCAGATATTGTTTAGATCACATGAATGAAAATCTTTACTATATTTGCATCGTGTTTTTCATGGTATTAGATTATTAAGGTTAATAAACTGAGTATTATTTGTCGAGAGACAGGTAAAATTCAACCTCCATGCGCAGTATAAGATTTTATAGTGCGGATGGTTCAAAAAAAGGGAGCCTGAGAAGGTTCCCTTTTTACATAGATATAATGAAGTGGGGGTAATGCTTAATAGCTTCTGGCTATAATTACACGTGCCTTTGATGGTTTACCGCTGACCATATCTACGCCAGGCGTCTGTTCTACGCCAAAGGGCACGCAACGGATTGTGGCCTGTGTCTCTTCCTTTATCTTAGCTTCGGTCTCAGCTGTACCATCCCAATGGCAGAGGAAGAAACCTCCGTCTTTTACTTTTTCTTTGAACTCCTCGTAGTTCTCGCACTCATAGATGCGAGCATCACGGTAGGCCTTAGCCTTTTCAAAGATATTCTTCTGGATGTCCTCCAACAACTGCTCCACATATTCTACGATTCCCTCAATAGGACGAGTCTCCTTCTCAAGCGTATCGCGACGCATTACCTCAATGGTGCCATTCTCTAGATCACGAGCGCCCATGACGAGACGTACGGGTACTCCCTTCAACTCATAATCGGCGAATTTGAAGCCTGGGCGTTTATTGTCTGCATCGTCATATTTCACAGTGATACCGGCTTTTCGTAATGCTTCGATTACGGGAGTCAGTCGCTCCGTGATATGCTGCAAATCATCACCTTTGGAGATGGGGACGATAACAACCTGGATTGGCGCGAGTCTTGGCGGAAGTACCAGACCATTATCATCAGAATGTGTCATGATAAGGGCACCGATGAGTCGGGTAGAAACACCCCATGATGTGGCCCAAACATATTCAGGTTTGTTGTCTTTGTTGAGGTATGTTACCTCGAAAGCCTTCGCGAAGTTCTGTCCTAAGAAGTGCGACGTCCCTGACTGCAAGGCCTTGCCGTCCTGCATCATTGCCTCAATAGTATAGGTGTCAAGAGCGCCTGCGAAACGCTCTGTCTCACTTTTCACTCCTTGGATAACGGGAACTGCCATCCATTCTTCTGCAAACTTGGCATATACTTTCAGCATCTTCTGTGCTTCCTCTTCAGCTTCTTCACGGGTAGCATGGGCTGTATGTCCTTCTTGCCACAAGAACTCAGAGGTACGGAGGAACGGACGGGTACGCATCTCCCAACGCATGACATTACACCATTGATTGCACATCAGTGGCAGGTCACGCCAGGAGTGAATCCAATTCTTGTATGTGTTCCAAATAATTGTCTCTGATGTTGGACGTACAATCAGTTCTTCTTCCAATTTAGCCGCAGGATCGACCTCCACACCGCTTTTGTCCTCTTTTGCACGCAGACGATAGTGTGTCACGACAGCACATTCTTTGGCGAACCCCTCTACGTGTTCAGCCTCTTTCGAGAGGAACGATTTGGGAATCAACAAGGGGAAGTAGGCATTTTGAGCGCCGGTCTCCTTGAACATCTTATCCAATTGCTGCTGCATCTTCTCCCAAATGGCATAGCCGTAAGGCTTGATAACCATACACCCACGCACGGAAGACTGTTCTGCCATATCAGCTTTCACGACAAGGTCGTTGAACCATTGGCTGTAATTCTCCGCACGTTTTGTTAATTCTTTTAATTCTTTGGCCATTGTTTTTTTGTCCTTAAACCTAATTTGCGTGCAAAATTACTAAAAAAATATGAATTTGATATGCATTATATAAATAAATTCTTATCTTTGCACTCAAATATAGTCGTTTAACAATTTTAAAAAGGTAGATTATGAAAAGTTTAAAGTCAATTGCTGTCGGCCTTTGCGCTGTAATGGTGCTGGCTGGATGTAACATTAGTAATACCGCTAAAGGAACTGCTATTGGTGCAGGAGGCGGTGCAGTACTTGGTGCCATCGTTGGTAAGATTGCAGGCAATACTGCTATTGGCGCTGCCGTTGGTGGTGCTGTGGGTGCTGGAGCCGGAGCTATCATTGGTCATAAGATGGATAAAGCCAAGAAAGAGGCTGAAGCCGTTCAGAATGCTCAGGTTGAAGCAGTGACCGATGCCAATGGTCTTGAGGCCGTAAAGGTGACTTTTGATTCTGGTATCTTGTTCAGCACAGGTAAAGCTGATCTCTCTGCTACAGCAAAGTCTTCGCTTGCACAGTTCGCTAATGTATTAAAGGATAATGCTGATTGTGATATCGCCATCCAGGGATATACCGACAATCAGGGTTGGAAGGGATCTACAGCAGAGCAGAGCGCCCAAAAGAATCAGGCTCTTTCATTGGATCGTGCAAGTGCCGTTAGCTCGTATCTGATTGGTCTGACTGTTCCTGCTTCCCAGATTAAGAGTGTGCAGGGATTTGGCGAAGCTAATCCTGTTGCTTCTAACGCCACCAAGGAAGGTCAGGCACAGAATCGTCGTGTTGAGGTTTATCTGTATGCTTCTCAGAAGATGATTCAGGAGGCACAGCAGGCTGCTCAATAACTTCGAATGCAGCTGATTGTACATAAAATTCGCGCCATCATACGCTGGGTATTGGTAGCCTTTTTCGGCTCCACTATTCTTGCGGTGGTGGCGCTTCGTTTTATCCCTGTATATTTTACCCCTTTGATGTTTATTCGCTGTTATCAGCAGATCGCAGAGGGGAAAGAGTTGAAACTTGCCCATCATTGGGTATCTATAGAGAAAATCTCTCCGAGTCTTCCTGTGGCAGTCATTGCCAGCGAAGACGCAAATTTCCTATCTCATCACGGCTTTGACTATAAAGCCATAGAGCATGCTGTCAAACGGAATATGGAGCATCCTGAGAAACGTAGGCTAGGTGCTTCTACAATTTCTCAACAGACTGCAAAAAATGTATTCTTATGGCCCGGTCGCTCTTGGATCCGTAAAGGTCTTGAAGTATACTTTACGGGTTTGATAGAGTTAATGTGGTCAAAACAACGTATTATGGAAGTGTATTTAAATTCAATTGAGATGGGAGACGGTATATATGGAGCTGAAGCTGTAGCGACGGAACATTTTCATACTGACGCTCTTCATCTCTCGCGAGCACAATGTGCGCTCGTGGCTGCAACGCTCCCTAATCCCCGTCGTTTTTCCAGTAAATCCCCTTCTTCCTATATGCTTAGACGTCAATCTCGTATATTGCGTGAGATGAGACATGTCGCCAGTTTCCCGAAAGAAGGTGAGGATGCACCAAAGAAATAAGGCTGTCTTCTTATCTGTTACGTAGTTCCCAAAAGGCGACAGCCGCGGCTGCGGCTACATTCAGAGAGTCGACCTGATGGGACATGGGTATCCTTACAACATAATCAGAATTTTGTATTGTTTGATAGGGAAGTCCGTCCCCCTCTGTTCCCATTATGATTGCCAGTTTTTCAATATCCCTTAATAGGGGAGAGTCAACGTTTACAGAATTTTCTGTAAGAGCCATGGCGGCAGTTTTGAAGCCGAGCTCTCTCAGTTGGGTATAAGAATCAAGCCATGTCCATGGTACTAAGAACACACTTCCCATCGACACACGGATAGCTCTGCGATTTAATGGATCACAACTATTGCGAGTCAGCAGGACGGCATCTATACCTAATGCTGCTGCCGAGCGAAAAATGGCTCCGATATTTGTCGTATCAACCACGCCGTCGATAACAACAATTCTTTTAGCATCTTTACAAGCCTCTACGATTGGAATAGGACGTGGTCTTTGCATGGCGCATAGAACACCTCGTGTCAGTGTATAGCCTGTTAGCCTACTTAATAGTTCTCGTTCTCCTGTGTAAACAGGAATGTTACCGCAGTCTTTTATAATATCTTTAGCGTCTCCTGTAATATGCTTCCGCTCGCACAATAGGGCAGTCGGTTGATAACCTGCACTCAAAGCCACACGGATTACCTTCGGACTCTCCGCTATAAAAAGTCCGTTTGCAGTCTCCATCTTGTTTCTTAGTTGTGCCTCTGTCAGTGTCCCAAATATATCCACACCAGGATGTGACAGAGAACTGATTTCAATAATATTATCTGCCATGAGAATTAAAGACAACATTTTAGACTGCAAATTTATATCTTTTTATCCAAAAAGCTTAGACATTTCATCATTATTTCATATCTTTGTGGCGATTAATATCTATTTTTGGTATGAGGAGATTTGTTATTATATTGGTAGCGTTCTTTCTTGTAACAAAGGTTTTATGTCAGGATGTGGCAGACAGGAAGAAGGTCGCTGTGGTGTTAAGTGGCGGCGGTGCAAAAGGTATGGCTCATATAGGGGCCCTGAAGGTGATTGAGCGCGCAGGAATCCCTGTGGATATAGTCTGTGGCACTTCCATGGGGAGTATTGTAGGGGGATTGTACGCTATCGGGTATAATGCAGATGTGCTTGACTCAATTGTTCGTAACCAAGACTGGAGTTATGTGATTACTGATAAGGAAGATTTAGCGCAGCAAAGTCTGGCAGATCGGGAAAAGCAGAATACCTATGTAATCTCAAGGGGGTTGACTATTGGCAAGCGTAATGAGAATGATGGCGGAATCATCAAAGGGAAAAATCTGGCGGAACTATTTTGGAAATTATGTACGGGATATACAGATTCTATAGATTTCTCCCATGACCTTCCCATCCCTTTTGCCTGTGTTGCAACAGACATTGTCGATAATACGGAATACGATTTTCATAGCGGTTGTTTACCTCAAGCCATGCGGGCCTCTATGGCGATTCCTGCCGTGTTCTCACCTGTTCGAAAGGGTGATCATGTGTTGGTGGATGGTGGACTACGTAACAATTATCCTGCGGATATAGCCCGAGAGATGGGGGCTGATATCATTATCGGCGTAACTGTACAGGGGGCTCCGAGAACTGCAGAAGACTTAGGTGGAACAATGAGTATCTTGAGTCAGATCGTTGACGTTAACTGTAAAAACAAGTATGATGAGAATCTGGCGATGACAGATGTGCCTATTCGTGTGAATACAACGGGCTATGGGGCCGCCAGTTTTTCGGCAAATGCCATTGATACGTTGATCAGGCGAGGCGAAGAGGAGGCCATGAAACATTGGGATGAACTTATGACGCTTAAGGATCAGATTGGCATTGACAAGACATATGCTCCACCTCGACTTACTCCGTTACGACCTGCGGTCATGTCCGAGAAAATAAAGATAATAGCATATGAATTTGAGAATATGACCCAACAAGACGAGCGCTTCTTACGGGAAAAGTTCCAACTGAAAGAAGGTGATAGTATCGATGTTCGCAAACAGGAACAGATAACCACAGCTATGAGAATGGACTTGTTCTACCAGAACGCTAAGTCAAGAACGGTACCCAACGGTGATGGATATCAACTTATTCTTACAGCCGGCAACCGTAAGACTAGTCAGGTCAATGCGGGATTTCGTTTTGATACAGAGGAATATGCCGCTGTACAACTAGGAGCCGACTTCCCCTTAAAGACTTCTCTGCCGATGAATGCCGAATTCACATTACGGTTAGGAAAGCGAATGATGGGACGTGCAGAACTCACATTCCATCCTCGTAGTTTTACACGTCCTGCCATATCATATTCCTTTCATAGAAATGATGTAAATATATATTATAAAGGTGATCGTGACTATAGTGTCGTATACAATCAACATCAGGCAGAATTCTCTCCTGTTAACTTGAATGTTCGGAATTTTAATGTCCGGATGTCTATACGCTGGGACTATCTGCATTATCAAGACAAACTAGTAGCGGATGCTATTAATTCTCAAGAACTGTTGTTGGAAAATAGCAGTTATATCAGTTATCGTGCGCAAATCAAGTACAACTCGGAGAATAGTTGGCATTTCCCCACGCGTGGTGCCCGTTTCAAGGCGGAGTATGCATATTTGACAGACAACTTCACGAAGCTTGAAGGTAAGCCTGGTATGAGTGACGTGAATGCCAACTGGCGAATGTCTTTTGCCTTGAGTGAGCACTTTACTGTTCAGCCGATGGTATATGGAAGACTCCTCTTTGGTTCTATCGTTCCCGTTGTCTTTGCCAATGTTATGGGAGGAGAATGGTTCGGGCACTACCTAGAACAACAGATGCCGTTCGCAGGGGTTGGTTATGTGGAATATACACGTCCATTTGTCGTAGCAGCACAACTGCAGGCTCAGCAAAGTCTTGGTAGTGATCATTATCTTCTATTGCGTCTTACTACAGCCCAGCATGCAGCTGTCATAAAAGATATTCCTGATAGTAAGATGATGCTCGGTTGTCAAGCAGCCTATTATTATAATACAATGCTGGGGCCCATAGGTGTAACATTGGGCTATTCCAATAAAACAAAGGAACCATATTTCTATATTAATCTCGGCTATGAGTTCTGATAATAATTAATGGTTCAGCAAGGATGAAGCGGTATATGTATGTGACAATGTCAGTCTCGCTACTGTTTATATATGCATGTGGCGATTTGTTTGACATACATCCCTATGATGTGAATTTTCATGGGGAGACAGACATCAATGCCAAACAGATAACAAGAATTGAAAATGAATTTGCAGACAAGGATACATTACGCGTTGCCTTTATTAGTGATACGCATGGATGGTATTCAGATACAAAAGACGAAATACTTGACTTGAATAATCGTCGAGACATCGATTTCGTTATTCATTGTGGCGATCTGACGGATACCGGAACGGCCATGGAGTATGAGTGGATACGTGATATTCTCGGTGATTTGCATGTGCCATATGTCGGACTTATCGGCAACCATGATTTTCTTGGTACTGGTGATCAGGCGTATATGAAGATGTATGGTAGTATGGATTTCTCGTTTATTGCGGGACGTATCAAGTTCGTATGTCTAAACACAAATGCTACTGAATATGATTACATTGCTGCGGTCCCGAATTTTGATTATATGGAAACTGAAATGGAGATGGATCGGGAACGTTTTGACAGGACGATACTTGTTATGCATGCACCTCCTTATAGCGATCAATTCAATAACAACGTGTGTAAAGCTTTCCGACGCTATCTCGATTTCTTTCCTGGCCTGATATGTTGTGTATATGGGCATAACCACAACGATCTGGTCGACGACATCTATGATGATGGTCTTCTGTTCTATGGTATTGATTGCGCAAAACATCGACGCTATCGCATTTTTACCTTTACTCCCGACGGCTATGAGATGGAACAGATATCTTTTTAGCATATTTCTATTGCTTACTGCTGTTGATATCATGGCAGATGACAGTATCATAGTACAGCAGAATCATGAAAGCAAGTATGAAAGGCGTGTCTATCGGTATCGCAAGCGATGGGCAAATATGATTCCAACCCAGTTTGTCATTCAGAATGCTGGAAATATGGGGATAGCCTCTATGGGGTTTGGGTGGAATTATGGTAATCGGAAACAGTGGGAGACGGATTGTATGATCGGATACATACCAAGGCATCAGACCTCTCGAGGTAAGTTGACGATGACTGTTAAAGAAAACTATATTCCATGGAGTTTGACTCTATATAAAGGCTACAGTATCGAGCCGTTGACTGCCAGCATTTATTTGAATACCGTATATGGACATGAATTCTGGAAAACGCAGCCAGGACGTTATCCGGACAAGTACTATGAATTTATGTCGACGAAGTTCCGTCTGAACATCGCGCTTGGCCAACGCTTCACCAGACAAATTCCGTTGGAAAAACGTAAAGGCTGCAAAAGCATCTCCTTGTTTTACGAAATCAGTACATGCGACCTTTATATCCGTTCCAAGATCATGGATCATGATGTCCCACTGAAAGATATCATTGGCTTATCACTTGGCATTAAACTCCAAACATTGTAATAGTCCTATGACATCCACGCCATAAACAAAGCCTCTATTTCGTGTAGAAGTCAATCAGGCGAATAAGAGCTTGTTGGCATACTAGACAAAACTCCGGCTCTTCATTTGTACGCATACGACAGTTCTCAAAGCCACGCCACACACCTTTTGTCAGGTATCCGCCTCCTTCAATGAGTCCAGCTTTCCCTTCCTGAACAAGTTTTTCCCATTTTCCATGGAAATTATTCTGAGTCGTCAGGTTGGGTTCCCATGGCTCTGTATCATAGAAATACATGGGATCATCTTCTCCGTAAGGATACTCATCGCCTAAACCTCCGAATGAGTGTCCAAACTCATGGACGACAACAGGTCTGAAAAAAGGTCCGTGTGCATCAGTAAGTGTATAAGAATTGTAGATTCCACCGCCTCCGTAACGTTGTCCGTTAACCAAAACAATTATATGTTCATAGGGTATGCCAGCCAAAATGTCGTTCAGTTTTTTCAAATGCAGTGTTGTCAGGTAGCGTTCACTATAGAACGTGTCAAAATGGGCACCGAGGATTGTATTCCGCCATATACCTTTGCTTGGTTCACTGACCCCGCTTTCTTCAGATGGTGACATCACGGCCACCATATTGAAACGATCCTGCATCTGTTTAAAAGGATCATGCGTAAAAAGAGCATTCATCGCATTTTTGCAATCTTCGATGAAAACGCTCATCTCATGGGGTTGATATCCCTCTGCGACATAAGCTACATGAATACATCGTGTGGTGTCTGCCGCTTGTTGCAGTGTGATATGCGGCGTAATCTGCCGTTCACCTGCTCTTCGAATTAAAATATCATGAGGATCAACAGTGTGTGTCATGGTAGCGTTGATTCTGTCATGATAGTCTCTAAGTTCTATAGTGATATCGATGGAATCTTTAGGAAAAGGAATGAGGAATACATTCTCAAAAGATTTCTTTGTCGTCTTTGATTCTGCAGTTGACAGCCACTCTTGAAAAAGACTTGAGAAAGAATGACGATAGATAATATCCTCACGTCCATGTATACGAACGATAATTTGTCCATTCCCACGTAGTGGAACCTCCGACAAATGCTGGCGCTTCCCATACCACCGAGGTAGCGAAATCAATTCATCCACATAAATACTCTGGTTTTGATGATCACCCGAGAAAGTATAGTCAAGTCGGAGAGTGCGATCTTCAAAGTACTGATCAAAATCTTGCGAGAATAATGACAAGAAGTTTAGATATAATATACTGATTAACAATAATTTTCTCATAATTCGCTAATTAGATTCTTTACATAGTCTCTTTCCCAATCCCGAATGTGCAAAAGCTCATCGTCATATTGTAAAAGATCCAAGTCGATGGTTACAATTCCATCCTCATTATGTGTTCGTCCTTGTCTCTTCTCAATCTCCTTTAGCACTTCATTTGTAAGGTTCAAACTGAAATCGGTTTTAGCCTTGCAGAGTTGATTCAGATAAGGAGCCGGGCAAATGGAGTGGATAGGTTCGGTCCATTGTTCTGATGTAAAATGCAGATCGCTCAGTAACAGAGACAACTGTTCCCTAGCAGCCTTTAAATTTTGTTCCTGATTCTCGTTAGAAGCAAGACAAATGATGATCTGATGTTTCTTGTGAGTCATAACGAATGCAAAGATACGAAAAAAACATTTTAATCCGCACTATATTAGAAAATTATTCAGTAAATTTGCAGTATGATATTGAATATTTGGCAAGCCGACTTGACAAAGTGAAAGAAAAAGTTATATTTTCGTGAATTTCTGCTCAAATATTTGGCAGAATAAAATAAAAAGTGTAATTTCGCAGCGTTTTTCAGATACGACATCGATAAACCATATATAAAACGAAGTATTTAAACCATTAATTAATAAGAATCAAAATGAAGAAGTACAACTTTAATGCTGGTCCCTCGATGCTTCCCCGTGAGGTCATCGAGAACACCGCTAAACAGTGTCTCGATTTCAATGGCTCTGGTCTCTCTCTGATGGAGATCAGCCACCGTGCAAAGGACTTTCAGCCTGTCGTTGATGAGGCTGTGGCTCTGGTTAAGGAACTGCTTGATGTTCCCGAGGGCTACTCCGTTATCTTCCTTGGCGGTGGTGCCAGTCTTGAGTTCTGTATGATTCCTTACAACTTCCTGATCAAGAAGGCCGCTTACCTGAACACTGGTGTTTGGGCCAAGAAAGCCATGAAGGAGGCTAAGTTGTTTGGTGAGGTCGTTGAGGTGGCTTCTTCAGCTGATGCGAACTATACGTTCATCCCTAAGGACTGGAGCGTACCTGCTGATGCCGACTATCTGCATATCACAACCAACAACACCATTTACGGTACAGAGATCCGCAAGGATCTTGATGTTCCCGTTCGTCTGATTGCTGATATGTCGTCCGACATCTTCAGTCGTCCCATCGACGTGAAGAAGTACGATGCCATTTATGCCGGCGCCCAGAAGAACCTTGCTATGGCAGGTGTGACCATCGTGATTGTGAAGGACGACGCTCTGGGTAAGGCTCCCCGCGAGATTCCTACGATGCTCGACTATCGCACACACGTTGACAAGGGTTCTATGTTCAATACTCCTCCTGTAGTGCCTATCTACAGTGCTCTTGAGAACCTGCGCTGGATCAAGAAGCAGGGTGGTGTAGAGGCTATGGACAAACTGGCTAAGCAGCGTGCTGAGATCGTATACGGCGAGATCGACCGCAACAAGTGCTTCGTCGGTACAGCCAAGGAAGAGGACCGTTCACTGATGAACCTCTGCTTCGTGATGGCTCCAGAGTACAAGGAGCTCGAGAAGGACTTCCTTGACTTCGCAGTTTCTAAGGGTATGGTCGGCGTAAAGGGTCACCGCTCGGTAGGCGGCTTCCGTGCTTCCTGCTACAATGCCCAGACCATCGAGGGTGTCAACGCTCTCGTCGCCTGCATGAAGGAGTTCGAGGCCAATCATTAATTGTTGACAGTTTACAGTTATGAAAGTATTAGTTGCAACAGAGAAACCATTCGCAGCAGCCGCTGTCAATGGTATCAAGGCAGAAGTAGAGGCAGCCGGCCATGAGTTGGCGCTGCTCGAGAAATATACAGAGAAGGCTCAGTTGCTCGACGCCGTTAAGGATGCCGACGCGCTGATTATCCGTTCTGACAAGGTCGACGCCGAGGTACTCGACGCCGCCAAGCAGCTGAAGATCGTGGTTCGTGCCGGTGCTGGTTACGATAATATCGACCTCGCTGCCGCCACGGCCCACAATGTGGTTGCCGAGAACACGCCTGGTCAGAATGCCAATGCCGTAGCCGAGCTCGTGTTCGGTCTGCTCGTGATGGCCGTTCGTGGATTCTACAACGGTAAGAGCGGTTCAGAGCTGCTGGGCAAGAAACTCGGTATCCTTGCTTTCGGAAATGTAGGCCGCAATGTAGCCCGCATCGCCAAGGGCTTCGGTATGGATGTCTATGCCTTCGATGCTTTCTGTCCTGCAGAGGTGATCGAGAAGGCCGGTGTTCACGCCGTTGCTAATCAGGACGCTCTCTTCGAGACCTGTGATGTTGTCTCACTGCATATCCCCGCTACCCCTGAGACCAAGCAGAGCATCAACTACGCTCTGGTGGGTAAGATGAAGAAGGGTGGTATCCTTGTGAACACAGCCCGTAAGGAAGTGATCAACGAGCCCGAGCTGATCAAACTGATGGCCGAGCGCGAGGATCTGAAGTTCGTTACCGACATCATGCCCGATGCCAACGACGAGTTCGCTAAGTTCGAGGGGCGTTATTTCTCAACCCCGAAGAAGATGGGTGCTCAGACAGCCGAGGCAAACATCAATGCCGGTATCGCTGCCGCCAAGCAGATCAATGCCTTCTTCAAGGATGGCGATACGAAGTTCCAGGTGAACAAGTAAAAACACTCCTAAATAAAGAAGCCTCCCAAACCGGGAGGCTTTTTTTTATTTCATCACGACCTTTCGTCCGTTTTGGATATATATTCCTTTCCGAGGATTCGAGACACGCTGGCCATGGAGGTTGTAGATGGCATCGTCGGCCTCGGCCTTTTGGAACCGGATGCCTTGGATGGCGGTGGTCTTAGGGGTAGACTCTGAGCTGACGGTACATCCCCAACCTACGGTTACTGATCCGGAAACCTCCGTATCATCCGTCTTAATCAGTTTCACATCATTCAATTTGGCTGTCAGGGCTGTTCCTTCAAGCGCCTGGAGTGTGATGCGATAGACGCTTGATCCCAGTTTGGTGGCGTCGAAGTCGAGTGTCGAGGTGGCGGAACCAGCCTGCAGAGCAATGTACTGTTCATTGTGCTTGGCGCTACCGTCGTCGTTTTTGCCAATGATGTCACCATACACCTTGATCTGTAGCTTGTCAGAATAGTCGTTGTCTAATTCCACGCGAATACTCTTGTAGTCGCTCAGTTTGAACGAGGTGGTATTGTTCCATCCGCCATAGAGAAACAGCTCTCCCCACTGACTGTTATAGTTGATGGTATATACCGTCTGATAGTCATCAGGCGTGGGATACTTATAACCGTCGGTACTGCCATAGTAGGCCTTGATGAGGGTCTGGGCGAGATCAGCCTGATGGAAAGCGGGTAGGGTGCGGTAGGTGCCATCTGAGAGTCCCATCCAGTAGAAGGTCCCGACACCATTCTCCTTGGCCTTCTTGACGAGATAGTCCATGGCATAGAGAGCCACCTTACGATCCGTATTGTAATAGTCGATATTCGAAGGCCATGTGGTGAATGTCGCATATTCTCCGATGATCACAGGAGCCCTGTTCAGCAGATTCTTCTTGATATTATTGAGCAGGTTGTCGATCTCATTCTTCGCATTGCTCTCACTCGTCCAGTTAGGATAGCTGTGCAACTGGAAGATGATATGCCCTGTTTCTTCTGGCAGCTCCAGTTGTTTCATGGCGTCACCGGTGCTGCTGGCAGAGTAGGTGTTCACGACCAGATTGCGATCCTTGTTATTGCCACCGGTAGCACGGACGGTGGTCACGAAACTCTTGGCATAGTCGTTGATGGCCTTATAGCCATCCGTCTTGTCAACAGGCTCGTTCCAGGTGTTCTTCTCGTCAAGCATCTCGTTGAATGCCTCGAAGAGCAGCTTCTGGTCATAGTCCTTGAATGTCTCGGCAATCTGTTTCCACAGACCTTCGTATTTTGCCTTGTTCGTGTTGTAGTTGTTGCCTGATGCCTTCAGCCACGACTTGTAGGTGTTGCTGTCCGCACCTGTATCGTGATGTACATTGAGGATGCAGTACATGCCCTGGTCGATCACATAGTCTACCACCTCTTTGACGCGATTCATCCATGCGGCGTTCACCTTGCCGTCGCTATCCATCTCCTGATACCAGGTCACGGGCACACGGATGGCACTGAATCCTGCCTCTTTCATCATCTTCAGGAGCTCAGGCTTTGTAACGGGCTGTCCCCAGCAGGTCTCATGCTCAGCCGTGGTCGTCCAGGTCTTCGAAGCGTCATTTGCATCAAGGGTGTTGCCAAGATTCCAGCCCACGCCCATGTTCTTCACGGCATCTTTGGCCGTCTCGAAATCAGCGGCCTGTGCATACGAACACATCACCAGGCCACACAGTAATAGTAGAGTTTTCTTCATACAAAATGTTTTTGGGTCATATTTATAGTTTTATCTCCCGCAAAGATACCATTTATTTGTGAAGTGGGCAAATAATATTCCGAAGATTTTGAGAATTCGGAACTTTTGAGTAATTTTGCAGTCCTATCTATCAGTAACTTCATTATAAATATTAGAATATGGCAATTATCAAACCTTTCAAAGGTATCCGTCCACCCAAGGAACTGGTGGAGAAAGTGGAAAGCCGCCCCTACGACGTCCTTAATTCCGAAGAGGCACGCGCAGAGGCCGGCGACAACGAGATGAGTCTGTATCACATCATCAAGCCTGAAATCGACTTCCCTGTAGGCACTTCAGAGTATGATCCCCGTGTCTATGAGAAGGCCGCCGAGAACTTCCAGAAGTTCCAGGACAAGGGTTGGCTGGTGCAGGACGCTGGCGAACATTATTATATATATGCCCAGACCATGAACGGCAAGACGCAGTACGGTCTTGTGGTATGCGCCCATACCGATGACTATATGTCCGGCCGTATCAAGAAGCATGAGCTGACACGCCGTGACAAAGAGGAGGATCGTATGAAGCATGTTCGTGTGAACAATGCCAATATTGAACCAGTATTCTTTGCTTATCCTGACAACGATGTTCTTAATAAGTTGATCATGCGTTATGCTGTTCAAAAGCCAGAGTACGATTTCATAGCCCCTATAGACGGCTTCCGTCATCAGTTCTGGATTGTCTCTGATGATAAGGATATTCAGATTATTACCGAAGAGTTCGCAAAAATGCCTTCTCTGTATATCGCAGATGGACACCATCGTAGTGCTGCTGCTGCTCTTGTTGGCGCAGAGAAACAGAAACAGAATGCCAATCATAAAGGAACCGAAGAATATAATTTTTTCATGGCAGTATGCTTCCAGGCTTCTCAACTTACTATTCTCGATTACAACCGGGTTGTGAAGGACCTCAATGGTCTTTCGTCAGAAGAGTTCCTCGCATCGCTGCAGGTTAACTTCGAGGTTGAGGATAAGGGCATCGAGATTTATAAACCTCAGCAGTTGCACGAGTTCTCGCTTTATCTTGACCAACATTGGTATAGTCTGAAAGCAAAGGAAGGAACATATGACAACAACGACCCCATTGGAGTTCTCGATGTGGACATTTCCAGTCGATTGATTCTTGATGAGATTCTGAACATTGGCGATTTGCGCTCATCTCAGCGTATTGATTTTGTGGGAGGCCTGCGTGGTCTTGGAGAATTGAAACGTCGTGTAGATTCTGGTGAGATGCGTGCAGCTTTGGCACTTTATCCTGTCTCTATGCAACAGATTATGGATATTGCCGACAGTGGAAAGATTATGCCGCCGAAGGCTACATGGTTTGAGCCGAAACTTCGTTCTGGCTTAGTCATTCATAAACTCAGCTAATTATAATATGGAAGAAGGGAACCGCACAGGTTCCCTTCTTTTTTTATGCGGAGAGTGAGGGATTCAAACCCCCGATACCCGAAAGGGGTATACCGGATTTCGAGTCCAGCGCGATCGATCACTCTGCCAACTCTCCAAATGCGAATGCAAAGGTACTACAAATATCTGAATCCACCAAAATTATTCGAAAGAAAGTTTATTCAGTCTATTTTGTAGTTGTTCTGCCTCACTTTTACGGATGCTAAGTCTAATTTCACAGGTATTATCATAGGTTTGCGAGATAATGCGTGGTTGCATCTCTTTAACGATACGCATTACTTCGTTCATTAATGGGTAGGCAAAAGAATATGTAATTACCTCTTCGACCAAACGGGTCACGATCTCAGAGTGGGCTATAGCGTCGGAGGCCGCCTCTCGATAGGCAACAATGAGCCCGCTTGTGCCAAGGTTTACACCGCCATAGTAACGTACTACTACAACAAGAATGTCAGTAAGTTCATGACTGTTAATCTGTCCTAGAATAGGCTTACCTGCAGTCGAAGAAGGTTCTCCATCATCGTTTGCGCGGAAATCTGTGCGTTCAGGACCAAGCATATATGCATAACACACATGACGGGCATCATAATACTTTTTTCGATATCCCGCCAGTATTTCCTTGATTTCATCGACAGTTGAAACATGATGAGCGAAGGCGAGAAACTTGCTACGCTTATCAGTGTAGTAGCCCTCGCCCTCGCTTTTGATCGTTTTATACTCGTCGAGCATATTAATTGTTATACTCCTGCCAAGATTTTATCTTTACATCCTCAAGGTTCATGGCTGTGAAAGCTTCGATGAAAGCTTTGGCCAAACGAACGTTGGTCATCAGGGGGATGTTGTGGTCAATAGCGCCACGACGAATCTTATAACCATTGGTCAGTTCGCGACTAGTATGGTTTTTGGGGACATTGATAACAAGACCAACCTTGTGCTGACTGATAAGATCCATCACGTTATTGTTGCCATCCTCGTCGGGCCATGCCACAGCTATGGCCTTCACGCCATTGTCGTTAAAGAACTTAGCTGTTCCTGCAGTCGCATATATTGTATAACCTTTCTTGGCTAATTGCTGAGCTGGCTCAAGCAGGGAGACTTTTCCTTTTGCTCCACCAGAAGATATAAGAACAGCTTCCTTTGGAATACTATAACCTGTTGCAATCAAGCTATTTAAAAGAGCTTCGTTCAAGTCATCTCCTAAGCAGCCAACCTCACCTGTTGAACTCATATCAACACCTAATACCGGGTCTGCATTTTGAAGACGGGCGAAAGAGAACTGTGATGCTTTTACACCGATTCTATCGATATCGAACTCACTCTTATCTGGTTTCTGATAGGGTGCATCAAGCATGATTTTTGTGGCAGTCTCAATAAAGTTCCGTTTAAGAATCTTCGATACAAACGGGAACGAGCGAGAAGCGCGGAGATTACATTCGATAACCTTTACTTCGCGATTCTTCGCCAAGAACTGAATATTGAACGGGCCGCTGATGTTCAGTTCGGCAGCTATCTTACGTGCAATCTTCTTAATCTGTCGAATGGTTGAGAAGTAGATGTTTTGAGCAGGGAAGACCATCGTAGCATCTCCAGAGTGCACACCTGCATATTCAACATGTTCTGAGATGGCATATTCAATCACCTCACCTTTATCAGCAACAGCATCGAACTCTATCTCCTTAGTCTCTGTCATAAACTTAGAAACTACCACAGGGAACTCCTTTGAAACTTCCGTGGCCATGTTAAGGAATCGATGTAACTCTTCCTCGTCGTAACAAACGTTCATCGCAGCACCTGAGAGAACATAAGAAGGACGGACTAATACGGGATATCCTACTTTAGCCACAAAACCTTTTACGTCGTCGAAGGATGTTAGGGCCTGCCATGCAGGCTGGTCAATTCCCAATTTGTCGAGCATAGCCGAGAACTTATCACGATTCTCTGCACGATCGATATTTACAGGTGATGTTCCTAATACGGGTACACCCTGACGATGTAACTTCATGGCGAGGTTATTGGGTATTTGTCCACCAACAGAGACAATCACGCCACGAGGCGTTTCCAAATCGATGACATCAAGTACACGCTCCAATGACAGTTCGTCAAAATATAAACGGTCACACATGTCGTAGTCGGTTGAGACGGTCTCTGGGTTATAGTTGATCATTATTGACTTATAACCTAATTTACGGGCGGTATTGATGGCATTCACCGAGCACCAATCAAACTCAACGGAAGAACCGATGCGATAGGCTCCCGATCCAAGCACGACTACTGACTTTTCATGAGAATAATAGTTTATATCGTGTGCTGCAACATATTTTTCACCTTCGGGATTACCGAAAGCAGGGATATGCGTGTAGGTGAAATAGAGATAATTGGTCAGCTCTGGGTGCTCAGATGCAACAGTCGGTATACGCTTCACACTTGGTACAATACCACGTTGTTTACGATACTTACGTACCTCCAGATTCTCCTTCTCCATATTTGTTGCTTTTGATTTTAGAACAAAACGAGCAATCTGGAAATCGCTAAATCCACAGCGTTTTACCTCTAGCAACAACTCATCAGGCAACTCTTCAAGTTTATTATATTTCTGAAGTTCCTGTTTTAAATCTACGATATGTTTCAGGCGCTCCAGGAACCAGACGTCAATCTTTGTGAGCTCTTCAATACGTTCTATAGCATAACCTTCTTCAAGAGCCTGAGCGATAGCAAAGATACGAAGATCAGTTGGATTTGCCAACTCCTCCTCAAGGTTATCAAACTTCGTATGATCGTTGCCGACAAAGCCGTGCATGCCTTGTCCAATCATGCGGAGACCTTTCTGTATCATTTCCTCAAATGAACGTCCGATAGACATGATTTCACCGACAGATTTCATCGAAGAACCAATCTGACGACTTACACCGGCAAATTTAGTAAGGTCCCAACGCGGAATCTTGCAAATCATATAATCAAGACTCGGAGCAACGTAGGCACTTGAGGTCGTACCCATTTCACCAATCTGGTCAAGTGTATATCCGAGCGCTATCTTGGCAGCAACAAAGGCGAGGGGATAGCCTGTTGCCTTTGAAGCCAAAGCGGAAGAACGTGACAGACGAGCATTAATCTCAATGATACGGTAGTCGTTAGTCTCTGCATTGAATGCGAACTGAATATTACATTCACCAACAATACCAAGGTGTTTTACACACTTAATGGTAATTTCTTGTAACATCTTCACCTGCTCTTCTTTTAAAGAACATGTCGGCGCTACAACAATTGATTCGCCCGTGTGAATGCCTAAGGGATCAAAGTTCTCCATCGAGGCAACAGTGAAACAACGGTCGTTTGCATCACGAATACACTCGAACTCGATTTCTTTCCATCCCTTCAGTGATTCCTCAACCAAAATCTGGGGAGCGAAAGTGAAGGCCGACTCAGCCAGTTCAATAAACCTTTTCTCGTCGGGACAGATACCCGAACCAAGACCGCCGAGCGCGTAGGCAGAACGAATCATGATCGGGAAACCAATCTCGTGAGCTGCCTTCAAGGCATCTTCCATCGACTCTACAGCATGTGATACAGGTACTTTCAGATTAACTTCTGCCAGCTTTTTAACAAAAAGGTCGCGGTCCTCAGTATTCATGATGGCCTCGACGCTTGTACCTAAAACTTCAACTCCGTACTCCTTAAGTGTGCCATTTAAATAGAGTTCTGTACCACAGTTTAAGGCAGTCTGGCCTCCGAATGCCAATAGAATACCATCGGGACGTTCTTTTTTGATAATCTCAGTTACAAAATGGGTATTTACCGGTTGGAAGTATACCTTATCAGCAATACCTTCACTTGTTTGGATAGTAGCGATATTGGGGTTTACGAGCACAGACGAAATCCCCTCTTCGCGGAGTGCTTTCAGTGCCTGTGAACCGGAGTAGTCAAATTCTCCTGCTTGTCCGATTTTCAAGGCGCCTGAGCCGAGGACAAGTACCTTCTTCAGTTCTTTCTTCATATTATGTATTGGGTTGATTTGAGATTTCTTTTTTTAGTCGTTTGCAAAGGTACAAAGTTTTTGCGAAACCACCAAACATCAGACTGCCGTTATTTGTTAAAAACCATGGCCTTTTCATATTATCATAGCAGGCCGTATTCAAAGAGTATATTTATACAAATAGAACGGAGAACCTATGGAATTTAGGATCTCCGTTCTTATGAGATGAAAATACTATCTATACAGTTATTGATAATATGTGATAGTACGTGTGGTTACCATCTCCTGTCCCATCATGCTAGCCTTTCTGCTGATCCAGTTCCCATGGTCATCAAATTCATAGTCAGTATACGGAGATTCCATTTTCTGACCACCCATATCAATTGTTTCGGATGTAACAACACCATTTTCGTCGTAGTTAGATGTTGTCTTGATGTCCTGTCCCATCATGTTAATAGTCTGGCTCTTTACACGACCGTCTTCCCATGTGTACTTCACGTCTGTGGACTGTCCTTGCATGCTCATCGTGGCAGACTGAAGATAACCATTCTCATCATACACCACGTTGGAAATCTCAGAGGATTTCATTTGACCGTCTTCAGTGAACTCGATGGTGCGTGTCATACCCATCATACTTGTACTAATCGACTTGACGGGACCTTTTGCACCATTGGCCTCTACGTCATGGAACTTTGTTTGTGCCTGCATAGCGAAAGGAAGCGCCAGCATGGCAATCATCATCATTACTTTTTTCATTTTACTTGTTAGTTAGGGTTTATAATAATAAATGTTGATGGGGCAAAGTTAGTTTTTCTTTTTTAAATGACAAAATTATCTTATTATTTTTTTGTTTTATTAAACGTAAGCATGGAGACAGTAACTGTCTGTGTGCGTTTTTTATGAAAAAGGAATCTTATTTCAACAATTTTTGATTATCTTTGCACACTAAACATAGCATGACAACATGAACAACGACATACTAAAACAACTAAATGATAGTCAACGTGATGCCGTATTATATTGTGATGGAGCATCATTGGTAATAGCGGGTGCAGGCTCGGGTAAAACACGTGTTTTGACCTATAAGATTGCATGGCTTCTGGAGCAAGGAATGAAACCTTGGAATATTCTGGCACTGACATTTACGAATAAAGCGGCAAGGGAGATGAAGGAACGAATAGGGCGACTAGTTGGAGAGGAACAGGCAAGATATTTGAACATGGGGACTTTCCATAGTGTCTTTGCCCGAATTCTAAGAGCAGAAGCAGAGCATATCGGCTATAATACGAACTTCACGATATATGACCAAGCAGATGCTCGTTCGTTGGTTAAGACGATAATAAAGGAGATGCAACTTGACGATAAAGTATACAAACCATCATCTGTGGCCGATAGAATATCTATGGCCAAGAATCATCTTCTTTTGCCACTTGCATATGCCGAGAGCACGTGGGCGAAAGACGATGCGACACAGAAACGTCCTCTGGTGAGTGCTATTTATAAAAGGTACGCGGAAAGGTGTCGTCAAGCAAATGCGATGGACTTTGATGATTTGCTCGTCCAAACATTCGTATTATTCAAGAATCATGAGAGTATTCGTAGGAAATACGTAGATAAATTTCATTTTGTGCTTGTCGACGAGTATCAAGATACTAATTTCACTCAACAGTCTATAGTCTATCAGTTGACCAAGGAACGCCAGAAAGTGTGTGTAGTTGGTGATGATGCGCAGAGCATCTATTCTTTCCGGGGTGCAAACATCGATAATATTCTGAATTTCCAAAGTCAGTATGATCATGCTAGACTCTTCAAACTGGAACAGAACTACCGTTCAACACAGTTGATTGTGCAGGCGGCAAATTCATTGATACGTCGTAATGAACAGCAAATACCGAAGAATGTTTTCTCGAAGAATGAACAAGGTGAACGACTCCAACTGAAACCTGCTTATTCTGACAAAGAAGAGGCTATGATAGTGACGCAGGATATCAAACGTATACGACGACAGGACCAATGCAACTGGAGCGATTTTGCCATACTGTACCGCACAAACTCGCAAAGTCGATCATTCGAAGAACAGATGCGTAAGGATAATATTCCATATCGTATATACGGAGGATTGAGTTTCTATCAGCGTAAGGAGATCAAGGACGTCATTGCTTATTTTCGTCTGGTTGCTAATCCTGATGATGAGGAAGCTTTCAAACGTATCATTAACTATCCGGCTCGTGGTATCGGTGATACGACAGTGGGCAAGATTGTTCAAACGGCTCAGAAATACGGTGTAAGTCTTTGGCAGGTAATTAAGGAACCTATTCTTTTCCCGATGGAAGTAAGTAAAAGTACCATGACAAAACTGACAACTTTCAAGAATCTGGTTGATGGTTGGATCGAAAAACTAAATGTAGAAGATGCCTATTGTCTCGGGCATGATATTATCATGCAGTCGGGTATAAGTAAGGATATCTATTCGGGACGTAATCCAGAGGATATGTCAAGACAAGAGAATCTCGAAGAGTTTTTGGGCGGTATGCAGGACTTTGTGGAGAGTCGACGCGAGGAAGATATGGGGGATCATGTCTATTTGCCAGATTTCTTACAGGAGGTGGCTCTGTTAACGGATCTTGATAGTGATAATGGTGAGACGAATGATAAAGTAACACTGATGACAATTCACTCGGCAAAGGGACTGGAATTTCCTACTGTGTTTATTGTCGGACTGGAGGAAAACGTTTTCCCTTCACCGATGTGCACAAATTCCATGCGTGAATTAGAGGAAGAACGTAGGTTACTCTATGTGGCAATCACGCGTGCCGAAAAACATTGTATTCTGACATGTGCACAGAACCGTTTCAGGTATGGACGGATAGAATACGACACTCCCTCGCGATTTATCCGTGATATTGATCCGGAGATGTTAGATGTGCAATCAGAAGTGGGTGGGGAAGAATCTATCTTTAATAATATACGTCCTTATAACCGCTATGACGGAGGGGCATACGGTACAGGAAACAGCTATGCAGGTAAGCATCGTGGCTTCGAGAGTGAGAGACCGGAATGGATGCAGAACCCTCGTCCTGTTGCCACACAGTTCCGGGCGGATCCAAAACCAAGAGCTGTGGCGCCAAGAAAACCAGAACGACCTGTTGATCCTTTTGGGCCGAACTTCAAACGTATTCATCAAGCGGTGGCACCCCGATCAATGACATCATATACTGGAACAAGTAACCTTCATGAGGGGTGCACAATAGAACATCAGCGTTTTGGTGTTGGAACAGTCATTAGCATAGAAGGGACTGGAGAAAACACAAAGGCAACTGTACAGTTCCGTAACACGGGAACCAAGCAATTGCTGTTAAAGTTCGCAAAGTTTAAGGTCATCGGATAGAAGTATCTAGTATGTAGACCAAAATAAATTAGAGCGCCTCATCATCGGGGCGCTCTAATTTATTCTTAGCATTCACCTTCGGAAGATGTTTCTTTTTCCGAAGCCATGCTTCTTTTCTTATTTCATAATCTTCATGGTGTTTCTCCAAATATCCGTCAGCCATCACATTCTACTTCTTAAATTTCGCATAAATGACATTAATCTGAATTGGAGAGTTGGGGCCACCTACCAACTGGGTGCTTGAAAGTCCCATATTGTTGCCTATAGCTGATACCGTATTATTTCCATAACTATCTTTTGTGGAAGTGGTGGAAATGGGGACTAATACAACTTTATTCCAGTCGGGGTGTTTTACCAACCAATTAGGGTCTTCATTCACACCTTTGATTCTAAGTTGTTGCATATGGGTGATGAGATTACCAATGTTTGAGAATGTGTATGCATTGTTCGTAAGCGAAGCGGAATACGAACATATCTGGTCATATAACTTCTCTTGCTCAAAGAATGAATGTAGACTGTCTTTCTGAACCATCAGAATGGTCTTAGGTGTTTGTAACAGATAATCACTATCTTGGAATTTACTATTCTGACGCTGGAATGAAAGACTAGCAGACAGAAGCGAATCACCAACATGGCTTTGAGAAATCTCTTCAACAGGCAGAGTTACTTCGGTAAAGATACCAGCCGGTGTCTTGAGGTATGTACAACTTTCGTCAGCTACAAGCCTGGCCAATGCCTTCTGATCATTAGTGATCTTGGTAGTCTGCAAGACCTCTGGTGTCGCAGACATATTCATAACGCCATAATAGACTGTGGTATCACCTTGGTAGTGGTAATAGACATTCATGCTTATCTCTGCCAACTTCGCCATAACACCAAGTCCGTCATTCACCTCAAAGAAGAAACCAGGACAGACATTGTGGATAAAAGTATACGAATTTTTAAAATACTCCGGGTGCTCATAGAAATTCCGCATAATATGAGTACCATAGTTGTTATATGTTATCCCATTTTTGCCTGTATAACTATCATTCAAACAGATTCGAGCGCAGTCTGTATAGCCGGAAAGATTTCGAATACTATCCTTATATGTAAGATTCGCCATCGTGAACACATGACTTTTTATGACGTCGCTAGTTTTCACGTAGCCTTCGCTTTTAGGATCGAAGTTACTGTAATACCGCCTCATATCGCTCATGGGTTCATTTAGCTCATAGATGTCTAATTTTACCGGTGCGAGTGAATCTCCATAACTCTCCGACTTGTTAAAATAGAGTATTATTTCACATGAGTCGGCTGCAACACCATTCGCATAACTTCCAAGAATCTTACTCTTTTCAGGCATCCGATAATTCTCCAGCATATTAAACTGGGTCATAAACTCACTCTTCACGTATGCTCCAGTCTCAGGATCTTTGATCTTTCCGATATAACTGGTAGAACTATGCGCATATACTGAATCGGCAAATATGGATCTGGATATAGCGTGGAAGACTCCCGTCGACATGTCCAGTTGGTCTGTATGACCAGTTAACGAGGAGCCGATAGTTTCTGTGTCTTCATTACAAGAAATTATCGCCATTGCGGTAAATGCAATCGCTGTAAACAATCTTAGTTTCATGTGTTATAATGTTTAATCTTCTTCTACGGCCTGCTCCTCCTCAGGGAAGAGTTGCGCATAGAATTTCTCGTATTCATCTGCAAAATCTCTGTGGTAACCAAGTACAGGTATATTTCTACCTTTTGCGTAATCAAGCAATTTCTTGTTGACAACTTCATCTGCCTGAACGACACCATCACTATAGTCAATAGCCAACTTCACTAATTCGTTGATGTCAAAGTTGTCGTTATATCCCTTTAATAGTTCTGCCTTGGCTTCACGGAATTCAAGACATTTCTTGAAGTTTGTTCCAAGATCTTTTTCTAAGCTCTTGGAAAACAGAGAAGTGACAACCTTTGTCTTAGCGAAAGAAGGCTCGTCATGGTAGGCTGTCTTTACGTAAAGAGGTACGACAGCGCTCATCCATCCTTGGCAGTGTATGATATCTGGTACCCAACGCAGTTTTTTTACTGTCTCCAGTACACCACGAGCGAAAAAAATAGCTCGTTCACCATTATCAGGATAATCTTCTCCTTGTTCGTCTTTTTCCATCAGACGTTTTCCGAAATAATCGTCATTGTCTATGAAATAGACTTGAACCCTGGCGGATTGTATTGATGCCACTTTGATAATCAACGGGTGGTCTGTATCATTAATAATCAGGTTCATTCCTGATAGGCGGATAACTTCGTGCAACTGTCCGCGACGTTCATTGATCGTCCCCCATTTGGGCATAAATGTACGAATCTCATGATTGAGTTCTTGCATAGCCTGTGGCAGATCCTTGCCCATGAGCGACAATGAGTTGTCTGGAACATAAGGAGATATCTCCTGGTTGATGAATAGTATTTTTTTCTTTGCCATCTTGGATGATTTTACCTTGCAAAGATACAAAAAAAGTTGCACTAAAAAGACTTTCTGTGCATGTTTTTAGCAAAAAGTGACATTTTATGGCCTTTTTTTTGTTTCTTTTTCCCTTTTTCTTAAAATAATTGTAGTTTAGGTAAGACTTTATACGAACCTGTTAATAAGTGCGACAAAGCGTGCTCCATACTTTTGCTTTTTATAATCTCCTATTCCGGAAACGTTGCCGAACTGCTCTAATGTGGTTGGCTTGATTGTAGCCAAAGTATGGAGGACCTTATCGCTAAAAACAATATACGGTGGAAAGCCTTCCTCATTAGCACATGTCATACGCAAGACACGCAAGGCTTCAAATAATTTTGCATCCTCGACTCCTGTTGTCGAAGGTAGACCAGGAATGGTGATAGTTGGTATCTCCAGTTTTAGTTTTGGTCTATTCTGTGATTCGTTTACATGATGGTCTACGACACAGAGTTGTACTGTCTTTCGTCCATATAGGACATCATCACCCATCTCTGTTATCTTAACTTTGTTCTTCTCATTATAAGCTATCTCAATATAGCCCATCTGCATCATCTGTAACAGATAATCTTGCCAATCATTTGTCGTTATTTCTCTTCCAACCCCAAAAGTCTTAAGGCGGTCAAATCCATGTCGGACAATAGTGGGCGAATGCATGCCTTTCAGGATCTCAATAACAGTTGCGATACGGATATTTTCCTCTGTACGTTTGATAGCACTCAGCGCCATCTGCACATAGCGGGTTCCGTCGAATCGTTGCGGTGGATTTTCACAGATATCGCAGGCGCCACAATCATGGTCGGTCTGTTCGCCAAAATAATTGAGTAGAATCCGTCTACGACAGACGGTTGACTCTGCATATTCCCGCATCCGCCGGAGTTTGTCCATGTTAATATCTTGCTGTCCACTCTGTTTGGCGAATTCCGTCAGTTGGATGATATCAGCCAAGGAATAGAACAACACCGTATCGGCTGGTGCACCGTCTCTGCCTGCTCTTCCGATTTCCTGGTAAAAACTCTCAATACTCTTTGGCATATTGTAGTGAATCACCCATCTGACATTGCTTTTGTCAATCCCCATACCAAAGGCAATCGTCGCACAAACTACTGATAATCGGTCGTTCTTAAACAATTCTTGCGTCTGACTCCTTTCTGACGGAGAGAGTCCAGCGTGGTAGGGGGCAGCGTTAATGCCTTTTTTTCTTAAGTCGGCGGCAACCTTTTCCGTCGTTTTTCTACTAAGACAATAAATGATACCAGCATCTATTGGACGTGCTTTAATGAAGTTGAGGATAAAGTGCATCTTCTCTGCCGCTTTGTACCCACGTTTGACCGTGAGCGTAAGATTGGGACGATCAAAACTTGACACAAATTCATGGGCGTCTTTGAGTCGAAGCTGTTGTATAATGTCATGTCGTGTTATCTTATCTGCTGTTGCAGTTAGAGCCAGGACCGGCGTGTCGGGAAATTTATCCCGGAGTTGTCCCAGCTGTGCGTATTCCGGACGGAAATCATGTCCCCACTGACTGATACAATGTGCCTCGTCAATGGCGAAGAGTGAGATCTTGATATAACGGAGCAGTCTATCAATCTCTGACAACACCTTTTCTGGAGAGATATATAGAATCTTAATTTCACCAGCAGCGCATCGGCGACGGATTAAGGTGTCCGCAGTCAAATCGTTCACACTGTTCAATGCTTCTGCTTCAATCCCGTTCGCACGCAGGGCTTCCACCTGATCTTTCATTAAACTGATCAACGGCGAGATCACGATAGCTGTTCCAGTAAGAGCCAATGCAGGAATCTGGTAACAGAGGCTTTTTCCTCCACCTGTCGGCATTAGAACAAGGGCATCACCGCCTTGTATGACATGTTTGATGATCACCTCTTGGTTTTGTCTAAAAGAATCATAACCAAAATACCGTTTCAGGAGCTCATAGATGTCCATAAAATTGAAATTTTCTACAAAGATAGTCGTTTTTTTGAAAAAAAACGGAAAAAATAGTTGCTTATTTGTTTTTTTTGTGTATATTTGCGCAATAAATGATTCTTAATCATCATAACCGGTAGGAGTATGGGAAAGTATAACATTACTGAGAAGAAAGAAAAAGAGGCTGCCTATAGGAGTCTAGTCAGCCCCAAGATGATGGATGAGATGCAGGAGAAAATCCTGAACATCATCGTGATGCAGAAAAAGTACCGTGACAAGGACTATTCTGCCAAAAAACTTGCGGAAGACTTGGGTACAAACACTCGTTACATCTCTGCAGTTGTCAATGTTCGTTTCCATATGAATTACACATCGTTTGTGAACAAGTATCGTATTGACGAGGCCATGAGTATTCTTGTTGACAAACGCTATCAAGATCTTCGTATGGAGCAGGTGAGTGATATGGTTGGTTTTGCTAACCGCCAGTCTTTCTATGCATCGTTTTACCGGGTTGTTGGCATTACTCCCCGTGAATATCGCCTTCAGCATCTGAAGCAGCATCCTGCGATGAAGGCAAAACGGCCTCGCAAAACTAAAGCATAAGGAGGAGAGGATTTAGTGGATTTTGAATATCGTGATGAGCGGTTTGCGGATTTGCAACTGCTAAGATATCGTTTGAACGGGTTTGAGAAGTTAACGCTCCAGCAGAAGGAGTTAGTATATTATCTAGCCAAGGCGGCCCTGTCCGGACGAGATATAACATTTGATCAGTTTGGAAAATATAACCTCCGCATCAGAAAGATGTTGGAGGTTATCTATGTTGATAAAACAACTTCGCATGAATCTGAAGAATTCAAGGCGTTGGAAGTCTACTTGAAACGGATTTGGTTCTCAAGCGGAATTCATCATCATTATGGCTGTGAGAAATTTAAGCCTGGTTTTTCTCCAGAGTTTCTACGTGCTGCATTAGTGAAAGTTGATTCGAGAAAACTGCCTTTGAAAGAAGGGGAGACAGTTGCCAACCTGTGTGATGAGCTCTTTCCTGTTATTTTTGACGATTCAGTGTTGCCAAAACGAGTCAATAAGGCAGATGGCGAAGATTTACTATTAACATCGGCATGTCATTTTTATGATGGGGTTACTCAAGAAGAAGCAGAGCAGTTCTATGCTGATATGAAGATACAGCATGCTGATACTAATGCACCTATTTCTTATGGTCTTAATTCCACTTTGGTGAAAGAAAATGGCATATTGCAGGAACAGGTATGGTGCGCTAGTGGTAAATATGCCAATGCCATTCATCATATCATATATTGGTTGGGAAAAGCACGGGATGTAGCAGAGAACAACCAACAGAAAAAGGTGATTTCTTTGCTTATAAAATACTATGAATCAGGAGATCTTAGCATATTCAATGAATATTGCATTGAATGGCTAAAAGAGCACGATTCCGTCGTTGATTTTATCAACGGTTTCATCGAGGTTTATGGTGATCCGTTAGGTCTGAAAGGCTCTTGGGAAGGATTGGTGGAATATATTGACGAAGAAGCCACGCAGCGTACACAGACTATCAGTCGCCATGCACAGTGGTTTGAAGACCATTCTCCTGTTGACCCGCGTTTTCGTAAGCCGGTAGTTAAGGGCGTTTCTGCCAACGTGATATGCGCAGCAATGTTGGGAGGCGACGAATATCCTTCTACGGCCATTGGCATCAATCTGCCAAATGCCGATTGGATCAGGGCCGAATATGGAAGCAAAAGCATTACGATCAGTAATATAACGGAGGCTTACAACAAGGCATCGCGCGGTAACGGTTTTAAAGAGGAGTTTGTTATCGATAAAGATACTCTCCAGTTGATTGATAAGTATGGTGACATCTGCGATGATTTGCATACTGATCTGCACGAATGCCTTGGTCATGGAAGTGGACAGTTGCTTGCTGGGGTTGACCCAGATGCGCTGAAGGCCTATGGGAACACCATTGAGGAAGCACGCGCTGATCTCTTTGGACTTTATTATATTGCCGATAAAAAACTCATCGAGTTGGGACTTCTTCCTGATAGTGAGGCCTATAAGTCACAGTATTACACTTACATGATGAACGGCTTAATGACCCAACTCATCCGTATTAACCCAGGAAACCATATTGAGGAAGCGCATATGCGTAATCGAGCGCTCATTGCTCATTGGTGTCTCGAAAATGGGCATGCGGTCAAGTTGGTCAAACATAAAGGTAAAACATACGTTGAAATCACAGATTATGAAGAGTTACGTGCCCTTATCGCTCGTTTGTTAGCAGAGGTTCAACGTATCAAGAGCGAAGGAGATTATGAGGCGGCCCGACAGTTGGTTGAAAAATATGCTGTAAAGGTCGATCCTATACTCCATGAGGAAGTGTTGGAAAGATATAAACGCCTGGATTTAGCTCCATATAAAGGTTTCATTAATCCGATGATGCTTCCAGTATATGACAACAACGGTTGTATTACTGATATCCAACTGAATTATGGAGAGAGCTATGCACATCAGATGCTACGCTATAGCTCGGAATATGGGACTCTAATCTGATAATTGTAATGGATGTTAATAATCAGGTAAAAGAAATCAAGCAATCATTCCGCCAAATGATGGACGGGATGGTCTCTAAATCTATGCGCGACAAGGGGGTGACATATAAACTCAATTGGGGGGCGACGATACCTAGACTGAAAGAGATGGCAGACGGGCTGGGGAAGAATTATGACCTGGCTATTGCTTTATGGAAAGAGAATGTCCGTGAGTGTAAGATTCTGGCTACGATGGTGATGCCAGCAGAACAGATGCTGCCAGAGGTGGTAGACATCTGGATGGAGCAGACCGATGCTCAAGAGATTGCAGAGCAAGCCGCCTTTAATCTGTATCAGTATCTGCCTTGTGCACCCGAAAAAGCATATACTTGGATGGCATCAGACAAGGAACTCTTTCAATTATGCGGTTTCCACATTTTATCTCGTCTATTTATGAATGGGCAAGAACCAAATGAGCGCGGTATCAATGAGTTTATCGACCAAGCATTGGCAGCTTTGCAAGGCGATAGCATTCCCGTTAAAAAAGCCGCATGGTCGTGTCTTCAAAGATTCGCAAGTTTAGGGCTGGTCTACGAACGACTAACAAAAAGCGCACTTAAAACAATCAATTTAGATTTTTTATAAATTAACTCTCTTTTATCTGATTAAAAAGTAGTACCTTTGTGCGGTTTTCGAGAATTCAGATGAAAGAAAGTGTGTTGACGGCGGTGGAGCGTATTCTGGATAACTATCTTGAGATGAATAATCATCGCAAGACACCTGAGCGTTACACCATACTGAAAGCCATATACAGCATGAATGGACATTTCACACTGGAAGAGTTGAATGAGAAACTTTCGTCGGAATTGAACTTCCCAGTAAGTAGGGCTACACTTTACAACACATTGAATTTATTCTTGGAACTGCGTCTGGTCATCCGGCACCGTTTCCAGGGAACCACAAAGTATGAGGCATGCTATGATAATAATAGTCACAGTCATCAAATATGTACCATGTGTGGAAAAGTAACAGAGGTAAAGTCGCCTGAGATCATCCAGGCTGTCGATAATATGCATCTGCGCCGTTTCAGAAAAGACGGCTTCACTCTTTATGTGTATGGTGTATGCAGTACCTGTCAGTCGAAAATCACCAGACGAAAGAAACTGGAGAAGGTGAAAAGAGTTAAAACAGAACAATAATAGTTATGAACAAAGGAAAAGTTGATGTCCTGCTCGGGTTGCAGTGGGGCGACGAAGGAAAAGGTAAAGTGGTCGACGTGCTGACCCCGAAGTACGATGTGGTTGCCCGTTTTCAGGGCGGTCCTAACGCTGGTCATACGTTGGAATTTGAGGGACAGAAATATGTACTGCGCTCCATCCCGTCAGGAATCTTTCAGGGAGGAAAGGTGAATATCATCGGTAATGGTGTTGTACTGGCTCCGGATCTCTTTATGGAAGAGGCCAAGGCGCTTGAGGCTAGCGGTCACAATCTGCATGCCCGTCTGCATATCTCCAAGAAGGCTCACTTGATCATGCCAACGCATCGTGTCCTTGATGCGGCCTATGAGGCACAGAAAGGCAAGGATAAGGTGGGTACAACAGGAAAAGGTATTGGTCCGACTTATACCGACAAGATTTCTCGTAACGGCCTGCGTGTAGGTGATATCATTGAGAATTTTGAAGAGAAATATGCTAAGGCTAAGGCACGTCATGAAGCTATTCTGAAATCGCTGAACTTCGAGTATGATATCACGGAGGTCGAAAAGAAATGGCTCGAAGGTGTCGAGTATCTTCGTCAGTTCCCCATCGTCGACTCAGAACACGAGATCAACAATATCCTGAAAAGTGGCAAGAGTGTGCTGTGCGAGGGTGCACAAGGAACGATGCTCGACGTCGATTTCGGCAGCTATCCTTTTGTTACTTCTTCGAATACAATCTGTGCAGGTGCATGTACCGGTCTAGGTATTGGTCCTAATAAGATCGGTGATGTCTATGGTATCATGAAAGCTTATTGCACACGAGTAGGTGCAGGACCATTCCCTACAGAATTATTCGATGAGACGGGGAAAAAGATTCGTGACCTTGGTCATGAGTATGGAGCCGTGACTGGCCGTGAGCGCCGTTGCGGCTGGATAGACCTCGTTGCTCTGAAATACTCTATCATGGTAAATGGTGTGACACAGTTGATCATGATGAAGAGTGACGTGCTCGACGGTTTTGACACCATCAAGGCCTGTGTGGCATATAAGCAGAATGGCGTTGAAATCGATTATTTCCCCTACAATATAGAGGAAGGCATCGAACCTGTATACAAGGAACTCCCCGGATGGAAGACAGATATGACGAAGTTTACTTCTGAGGATCAGTTCCCGAAAGAGTTCAGCGATTATATCTCTTTCTTGGAGAAAGAGTTAGAGACGCCGATTAAAATTATTTCTATAGGTCCTGATCGCGACCAGACAATCGTTAGAAAATAATGGCACAGAAACCGAGTATACCCAAAGGAACGCGCGACTTCTCTCCAATGGAGATGGCAAAGCGCAACTATATCTTCGACACCATCAAACAGGTGTATCAACTCTATGGCTTTCAGCAGATAGAGACACCGGCGATGGAAACATTGCAAACACTGATGGGAAAGTACGGAGAAGAAGGAGACAAACTGCTTTTCAAAGTGCTGAATTCAGGTGATTTTCTCAGCAAGGTTACCAACGAAGAACTGCAAGAACGTAACAGTCTACATTTGGCAGCCAAGCTATGTGAGAAAGGTCTCCGCTATGACCTGACCGTTCCTTTTGCACGTTATGTGGTGATGCATCGAGAAGAGTTGCAACTGCCGTTCAAACGTTATCAGATGCAGCCCGTATGGCGTGCGGATCGCCCCCAGAAGGGACGTTATCGTGAGTTCTGGCAGTTTGATGGCGACATTGTCGGTTCCGACTCATTGTTAAACGAGGTGGAACTGATGCAGATTGTTGACACGGTGTTCTCACGTTTTGGTGTCCGGGTACAGATCAAGATTAATAACCGAAAGATTCTGACCGGTATTGCCGAAGTCATTGGCGCTGCTGATAAAATTGTGGATATCACCGTTGCTATCGATAAACTCGATAAAATCGGGCTTGATAATGTAAATGCCGAACTTCGCGAAGACGGACTTAACGAGGAACAGATCAGTAAACTTCAGCCTATCATCTCATTAGAAGGGACGAACGAGGAGAAGTTGAATGTGATTGCTGAAGTTTTGGCGTCTAGTGAGACGGGACTAAAGGGAGTAGAAGAGACTCGTTTCATTCTTGACACCCTGAAAACACTTGGGTTGAAGAATGAGATTCAACTTGATCTCACGTTAGCTCGTGGCCTTAACTATTATACAGGTGCTATCTTCGAGGTAAAGGCCCTGGATGTTCAGATTGGTTCAATCACAGGTGGAGGTCGTTACGATAACCTTACTGGTATCTTTGGCATGCCAGGTATCTCTGGTGTAGGCATCAGTTTTGGTGTCGATCGTATCTTCGACGTGCTCAATGCTCTTGACTGCTATCCTAAGGATGCCACTGACGGCACGCAATTGCTCTTCATCAATTTCGGTGAGAAAGAAACCGCCTATTGTCTGCCCATTGTAGCAAAAGCTCGTAAGGCGGGTATCCGCACAGAGATTTTCCCCGATTCAACGAAGATGAAGAAACAGATGTCGTATGCTAATGCCAAACAAATTCCGTTTGTTGCCCTCGCAGGTGAGAACGAGATGGCTGAAGGCAAATTCACTTTAAAGAATATGTCGACCGGTGAACAGCAACTTCTTTCTGGTGAGGAAATTATAAAACTCATAAAAGAGTAAGGCAAGATAACGAAACGTTAGACAGAGTATAAATTGAAACGAAATCCCACAAAAAACTTGTGGGATTTGTTTTTTCTACGTATATTTGCAAACGAAGCTATTTTGACCATATAGAAATACAATTAATAACTAAAAGACAAATACGATTATGAAGAAAAAGTTTATTTGCGCCGTTTGTGGATATATCTATGAAGGCGACGCTGCTCCTGAGAAGTGCCCAATCTGTAAAGCGCCTGCTTCTAAGTTCTCCGAACTCAAGGAAGATGCAGAGATGACATATGCGACTGTTCATAAAATAGGTGACGGTAAGCCAGAGGGCGTTAGTCAGGAAATGATCGATGATCTGCGTAACCATTTCAACGGTGAATGCAGTGAGGTCGGAATGTATCTGGCCATGGCTCGTCAGGCCGATCGCGAGGGGTATCCTGAGATTGCAGAGGCTTTCAAGCGTTACGCCTTCGAAGAGGCAGATCATGCAAGTCGTTTTGCCGAACTACTCGGAGAATGTGTATGGGACACCAAGACTAATCTGGAGAAGCGTGCTGCAGCAGAGGCTGGTGCATGTGAAGACAAGTTCCGTATTGCCAAAAACGCGAAGGCCGCTGGTTTTGACGCTATCCACGACACTGTTCATGAGATGGCAAAAGACGAGGCTCGTCATGGTGCCGGTTTCGCAGGTCTGTTGAAACGTTATTTCAAGGCATAAAAGTACAATAAATCGACAGATAATCCGTTTTGTCAATACGATGAAACGGATTTTTTGTTTTCTTGTAGTTACTTTACTACTTTTGGCATGTGCGGATGATGACTCGTTCAGCACCGATTCATCCTTACACCTTCGTTTCTCGACAGACACATTACATCTCGATACTGTCTTTAGTCGTACGCCTTCATCGACTTATTCGTTCTGGGTATATAACCCTCATAACGATGGAGTCCGCATAGAAAGCGTCCGTTTGAGGCGTGGAAATCAGTCAGGTTATCGAGTGAATGTGGATGGTATCTATCTTGACAACTCCAATGGTTCTCAGACACAAGATGTGGAGATACGTCGTAAGGATAGTGTGCTGGTGTTTGTCGAATTGACGGCACCGGAGACAACTCAACGTAAACCAGTATTAATCGAGGACGAACTATTATTTCTCCTGGAGAGTGGGGTGGAGCAGAAAGTATGCCTACAGGCATGGGCTTGGGATGCCATCAAGCTCTACTCTCCTGTAATCACAACCGATTCAGTTATAGAATCCGATCGCCCTGTGGTTGTATATGGTGATCTTCGTGTGGAAACTGGCGCCAGATTAACCGTCAGAAATACGACATTATTCTTTCATGATGGGTCTGGTATAGATGTTTATGGGCAGATAAAGGCAGAAAACTGCGTATTCAGGGGTGATCGACTTGATCGTATGTTTCCATATCTGCCATACGATCGTGTTAGTGGTCAGTGGAATGGCATACACTTACATGCTTCATCAACAGAAAACCATCTGCGATGTACGGAAATACGAAATCCAACCTATGGCATCATTTGCGATCCTGCCACCATTGATACGTCGCTCTATCGCTTGGAGATGAAGGATTGTATCATACACAACTGTCAGGCAAGTGGCTTATCAACAACCAACGCGCATGTCAGTCTGGATCACTGTCAGATTACAAACACTGGCGGAGATTGTATATCGGTGATCGGTGGATTGGTTGATATCAGCAACTGTACTCTGGCACAGTTCTACCCGTTTTCTGCTAGTCGTGGTGCTGCACTTCGCTTTTCCAACCATCAGGGAGATACAGATTATCCTCTCATACACCTTTCCTGCCAAGGCTCAATCCTGACCGGTTATGAGGATGATGTGATGATTGGCGAGCATGGAAGTGATGAAGCCATCTTGAACTATCTATTCCAGGATTGTCTGCTCCGATCGCCGGTAATAGACGATTCCTTACATTTTAGAAAGATTATCTGGGAGAACCCTCATGATGAAATTGAAGGGAAGAAACATTTCCGGGTGATTGACGAGGAGAATCTGTATTACGATTTCCACCTCGACTCACTTTCAACGGCAAGTGGACTTGGTTGCTATTAGAATTCCGAAAAAGTAAGCGGCATGAGCTTTTCTATGCCATCAATAACATAGATACACTTTTTGCCGTATAGCAGAATACGAATGGGATGCTTGGCCCGTGTCTCTGCCTCGATGATCACCTGGCGACAACTTCCGCATGGAGCAATGGGCTCATATTGCAACTCTCCGTCAGTCCCCTTGGCAGCGATAGCCAACATCTCGACAGGCGTATCAGGGTACTGGGCACCAGCGGAGAATAAGGCTGTTCGCTCGGCACAGAGTCCCGATGGATAGGCGACATTTTCCTGATTACAGCCAACCACTTCCACACCGTTCGCTAATCTGACAGCTGCTCCGACACAAAAACGAGAATAGGGGGCATAACTGCGATTAGTAGCTTCAATGGCAAGTTCTACGAGATGCTGTTCCTCTGTGGTTAGTTCTTCCAAGTGGCATGCCATGATTACGGATTTTAGTTCTATTGATTCCATCGCTGCTGATATTTTTCTGCAAATATACGAATAATTCGAGAGAAATCATTACTTTTGCAACAATAAAATACGGACATGAGAAAGATATTTATCATGATAGCGATGGTACTGTCGTTGGGCGCACAAGCTCAGATACGATGGAATCAGGCATATCAGCAGTATATAGATCAATATAAAGATATTGCGATTGAGCAGATGCGGCAATGGCATATTCCAGCATCTATCACCCTCGCGCAAGGTCTTTTGGAGAGCGGAGCCGGTAAAAGTGAGTTGGCCCGCAAAGGAAACAATCACTTTGGTATCAAGTGCAAGGGGTGGACTGGTCGTACCACCTATCATGATGACGATGAGCGGAATGAATGTTTCCGGGCATATAACTCAGCTTATGAGTCGTACACCGATCATTCGCGTTTCTTAGCAGGCAGTGCCCGGTATCGCTCGCTGTTCTCTTTGGGGACCACCGACTACAAGGGGTGGGCAAAAGGGCTGAAGGCCGCCGGTTATGCTACCAATCCGCAGTATGCACAGAAACTGATTGAGATTATCCAGTTGTATAAGCTCTACCAGTATGATACGGCGAAAGACTACGATCGCTTTATGAGTGACCGTGCCAAGGAACCACACGTAGGTGGAATGGATCTGCATCCTATTAAGATTTTCAATAAGAACTACTACCTTATTGCACGACGGGGCGATACTTTCAAGTCTATAGGCGAGGAGGTCGGTATCAGCTATCGGAAGATTGCCGGCTATAATGAGCGCCATCGGAAAGATCGTCTCGAGGAGGGAGAGGTCATCTGGTTAAAGAAGAAACAAAAGAAAGCCCCGAAGGAATATAAAGGACGTATCCACGAAGTACGTGAGGGCGAATCGATGTATTCCATCGCACAAGCGTATGGTATCCGTTTAAAGAGTCTGTATAAGATGAATCATCTGTCGCCAGAACATCAAATCAGGGTAGGCGAAAGATTGAGAGTAAGATAGAGCGGAATACGGGAATCGAACCCGCCTCCCAGGCTTGGGAAGCCCGTGCACTACCGATGTGCTAATTCCGCATAAAGTAAGTTTCCTGATTCTATTTCTGAGCCGATACCCGGACTCGAACCGGGGACCTACGCATTACGAATGCGTTGCTCTACCAACTGAGCCATATCGGCAACCTTTTGTCTAGTACGCCTGCAGGGGGTCGAACCCTGGACACCCTGATTAAGAGTCAGGTGCTCTACCAACTGAGCTACAAGCGCATGTTTTTCAAAAAGAAAGGAGGTCGTTCCCTCCTTTTGTACACCCGCAGGGGCTCGAACCCTGGACACCCTGATTAAGAGTCAGGTGCTCTACCAACTGAGCTACGGGTGCATCGTTTGTTTTGCGGGTGCAAAGGTACGCACTTTTTTTGATACTACCAAACTTTTTCGTAATTTTCTTTCTGAAAAATTATTGTCTAGTTGCATGAAAGCCTTCTAAGTTCTCGTATCTACGCGCCATCATACGTTTATAGATGTTTCTTATCCATATGGGATGGGTCAGGATAAATCCTAATCCCAGAACGATCATGAACACGTAAGTCCAAGTCATGCCGATTAACAACCCACCCACAGCTGCAATGACACCAGGGCAAAGCAGGGCTGCCGTTTCTATAACAAGCTGGATACCGTTTTCGATATTACCTTTACTAGTCAGCTTGGTCTGAAGAGGTAATGATTGTTTGTTATATACAGCCAATTGGAAGATGATAAAATGAACCAGACCGGCCGTGGTGAACATATATGCCAACAGCATAAGCAAGGTGTATTTCCCAGAGAATAGAGCCGGCATCATAATCAGGAAGGGAATGCCCAGCACCGCACTATAAAACCAGTATTTGGCCTCCAGCAAAGTGATGATATTCTCCTTGTGTGTCATCAGAAGGTCTATATAGTTACCTTCCTGTCCCATGATCTTAACGAGAGTTATTGCGCTGTAAACAGCAAAACAATACATACACCAGTAGTTTCGTGATACCGTATCATTGTATAAACCCGTGTATGTGATTAGAAAACTGAATACGGTCACAACTGCGAGACTTGAGATACAACGACTTTTCATCGTTTTATTCCGCATATTTGACTTCATCTCAATCTTCAGATACTCACCCACAAGACCGAATCGGTTGAGATACGAGAACTGGGATACGTGTTTTAGGGCCTTCTCACTCTTCTTGGAGATCTCTTCATAGACATATTTGAATTGGAAATGCCTGTTTATTGCGAATAAGAGGATGAGGAGTATCAAGATAACGGGAATGACATACCATTCTCCTGCCAGTTCTGTATACGTATCAAGCAGTGATCTGAAGGAATTGCCTTTTCGACTAAACAGAAGAGGTGCGAAAGGAATGGCATATAACAGTACAACACCCAAGAACCAATATACCTTACGGTTGATAAGGGTGCGGAAGAACAGATATATCTGACTGTTTAAAATAATGAGCAGGATTGAGGCGATAAACTCGAGCAAGATTGCCCCGAAGCCTGCTCCCGCAAAGAACAGAATGACGGAGTAGGGGATGAACATCGCCAGCCATAGGAAATTATAGCCGCTAACATGCGATGATACCAAGAAACACTCGATAGCCGTATATCGTGAGATGGGTTGTAGGATATAGGGCTTCACCATCATACTGGGTGTTGTCTGGAAGATGAGTCGCAGATAGAAATCTACGGCAAGGATGATCGGCATGTACGAAATCATTCTGCCAGCTTCGCCTTTGGCTTCCATGGCAATAATAGAACCGATCATGATTAAATAGAGCACAAATACTGCGCCTCCGAAATAGGTCAGAACCTTGGCCCATTTGTTCTGCTCAAAAATAGGACTACGCTTGTAACTGATATTTATATTCTTCCGGAGCAACCGGTATAGTTGGAATCTGTTCATTATCTAAATCTTAATAATAATACTCAATTATCTCAAGTCGATAACCTCTGCTGTAGGGAAATCCTTAGCGTTAAAACGGAACTGTGAATCAGGAATTCTCTGTTTCTTCAGGTCAGAGATGTCGAAGATGCTCCATTTCTTGCCTTGAAGCAGCTTTACCTGTGTCGGATGGTAAGTTTTCTTATCAATAGTGATGAAGAGCTCTTTGATCTTTCGCTCCTTCGAGGTGGCTGTTAGATGAACAACATAATCCTTACCTGTCTTATTAAGGGTACTCTCGTAACCTTTTTTGTACAGATTGATAAAGTTGTAGGGGTTGATGGCCTGCAATTGTGCTTCCGTCGGGGTACTGACGTTTACCTCATCGTTATTCTTCATATACGTCCATTGTGTCTTGCCGTCGAACCAGATGGTAGCCTGTGGGGTGGTGGCATGAAACTTCTGTCCTTTGATGGCAATGGTGCCACTCGTATTCCCATAGCTACCAGACGTCCTGAAATTTGCCTTTACGCCCTCTTTCGCAGTAATGGTGGCTGCGGCCTTATCGAGCACCGTCCTAGCGGTCTGGGCCGATGTAGTAGCACAGAGGAGAGCTGTCGTTATCAAAAAACAAATCTTTTTCATATTCATTTATTATAAACTGTATTATCTCATATTACTGAGGAGGTTGTTAAGACTCACCTCGTCTTGTATCATCACCTCACGTGGTTTTGAACCCATGGCGGCTCCAACCACACCAGCCTTCTCCAACTGATCCATGAGACGACCGGCACGATTATAGCCGATGGCGAATTTCCGCTGGATCAACGAGGTCGAACCACTTTGGTTGAGTACAATCAGACGAGCAGCATCCTCAAAGAGTGGGTCAAGATGCATCATGTCCACTTCAGCACCACCGCCCTCACCAAAATCGACCTCTGGTGTATCAGGCTCTGGTAGTTCGAAGGCCGTACCATAGCTCTGCTGTGAGGAGATAAAATCATTGATACGCTCGACCTCTGGGGTATCGACAAAAGCACATTGTACACGTACGGGTTCTGCCCCTCCAACAAGTGCCAACAAGTCACCTCGTCCGATAAGCTGTTGGGCACCTGTACGGTCAAGGATGGTCTTAGAGTCGATACCCGCACTCACCTTAAAGGCGATTCGGGCAGGGAAGTTCGCCTTGATATTACCCGTGATAATCGTCGTCGTCGGGCGCTGGGTAGCAATAACCATATGGATACCAACGGCACGCGCCAACTGGGCGATACGGGCGATAGGTAACTCGATCTCCTTACCGGCTGTCATAATCAGATCGCCGAACTCGTCAATGATCACAACGACGTATGGCATGTAGCCATGACCGCCGCGAGGCGGAATCCTACGGTCAATGAACTTCTTATTATACTCCTTGATGTTTCTGGCGCCCACCTCTTTCAGAAGGTCATAACGGGTATCCATCAACTTACAGAGAGAATTCAGCGTACGAACCACCTTCGTCACGTCTGTGATGATAGGATCCGCATCCTCGTCAGGAACCTTCGCAAGGAAGTGATTGATGAGCGGATTATAGATTGAGAACTCGACTTTCTTCGGGTCTACAAGCACAATCTTCAGTTCTGCCGGATGTTTCTTATATAATAAGGAGGTGACAATGGCATTCAGACCAACCGACTTTCCCTGACCAGTAGCACCGGCCACAAGCAGGTGAGGGGCCTTGGCCAGATCGAACATAAAGACCTCGTTGGTGATCGTCTTTCCCAACGCACATGGCAGTTCCATCTGTGTCTCCTGGAATTTCTTCGAGTTGAGAATAGACTCCATAGATACAATCGATGGCTTGGCATTCGGTACTTCTATACCCACTGTTCCCTTGCCAGGAATAGGGGCAATGATACGGATACCGAGAGCCGACAGACTCAAAGCGATATCATCTTCCAATGAACGGATCTTGGAAATACGTACACCTGGTGCCAGCGTAATCTCGTAGAGTGTGATGGTTGGACCAACAGTTGCCTTGATACTACTTATCTCAACACCGAACGTCTGCAGTACTTCCACGATACGGTTCTTATTAGCCGTCTGCTCGGCCATATCGATATAGGGTTTGCCGTCGTTGTCGTATTTCTTCAGCAGATCAAGGGTCGGATATCGATAGTTCTCCAGGTCGCGTTTGGGATCGTAGGGTTCCAAATCCTCAATGGCCGTAAGAGCAGATTTCGTATCAGCAGTCTCGTCGCCCTTGGCTACCTCAACACCAAACTCCACATCATCATGCCTCTGTAATCTGTCGATTTCTTGAGTAGTCTCAGCATGATTAGACAGTCCCACACTCTCAGCTGCGGCCTTGTAGCCATCATCTAATACGACGGCCTTTCCGTCTTTTCTGAACTCCACCACCTGCTCGGCAGGGTCATCAAACACCTCAGGATCCTCTTCCATATCCATCTGTTGCTCATACGATTCCTGGGGCTCATCGGGATCGTCGTTTGTGATCTTGAACTTCACCTTGTTAATGAATTTCGTCGGATTCAGTAATTTACGAATCACGAGGATGGTCTCTGCACTCAGATAAGTCAGAAAGGCAATGGCTGTCAGCGCCAGGATGGCTGTCAGACCTGGAGCACCGACGAGATTCTCCGTATACTGACAGATATACAGTCCGTGATCGCCGCCCGGACTAAAACTGGCATCTTCAAAGAATGGAGCCAGGAACTTGGCAAAGGTGACAGATGCCCAGATCATCAGAATCATCAGGGCCAAAAACCATTTCAGAAGGTTCACACGGTATGCCTTCATAAGGTGAATGCCCAATAATAGCAAGAAGAGGGGTACGATAAAGGCTGGCAGACCAAAGCAACGCTTGATAAAATACCATGCTGCATATGATCCAAGGCTACCACAGGTATTACTGAACTCCTGATGGGCGTTGAGCACCTCTCCTTCCTTGGGGTCCTCAATCATGCTCTGATCGGCCGCACCTGTAGAGAAATAGGAAATAAAGGCGAGCGTCAGATAGATTGCCAGACCAAACAGCAGTAAGCCAAGGCAGAAATTCAGCTTTTCGTTGTGGAATATATGATTGAATCCCAAGATGCCGGAGATACCGGAACCGCTTTGGGACCTTTTTTCTTTCCTTTTCTTAGCCATACGAAGTTCTTTTTCTCTATTTTGATGCAAAAGTAGCTGAAAAAACTTAGATTTCACCATAAAATGAGGTTTTTTTTGTAATTTTGCACCAAGAAATGAAAAAGTTAATATATAATAAGATTGATAAGAAGGCTATCGTTGATTTACCGAGAGTCACCTTTCCCGGACGTATCTACGTCGTGCTGACCTCAGAGGAGGCAGAGCGTTGTGTAGACTATCTGTTAACACAACCTGTCTTAGGCTTCGACACAGAGACACGTCCGGCATTCACGAAAGGACGACGTTTCAAATGCTCCCTGCTTCAAGTAGCCACCGCCGACAGTTGTTTTCTGTTCCGTCTGAATCACATGGGGATGGCCCCGGCCGTGGTACGTCTGTTGGAAGATACCACGGTGACGAAAGTAGGACTGGCGTGGAGTAACGACATGCTCTCTCTGCACGAATTGGGTGACTTCAAGTCGGGGTCATTTATTGATCTTCAGGATCTCGTGAGAAAACTCGGCATCGAGGATCAGAGTCTGGTGAAGATCTATGCCAACCTCTTCGGTGAGCGCATCAGCAAGAGCGACCGTCTATCAAACTGGGAGCGCGATGTATTGAAAGATAGTCAGAAAGCCTATGCCGCTATTGATGCGTGGGCTTGTGTGAGGATCTACCGAGAGGTACAGAATCTAATGGAGACCGGTGATTATGAACTGGTAACTGTTCCTGAAGAAAACAAACAGAATGATGAAACAAGTATATCTTAAAAGAGGCAAAGAGGACAGTCTACTGCGATTCCATCCGTGGGTGTTCTCTGGTGCCATCCAGCGTGCTGACGATGGTATAGAAGAGGGTGAAGTAGTGCGTGTGCTGACCGCCAACGGTGATTTTATCGCTATCGGGCACTTTCAGATCGGTTCTATTGCCGTCAGGGTACTCTCGTTTCGTGATGTGGCCATCGATGCTGATTTCTGGGCATCACGACTGGCTTCGGCGCTGAAGATGCGCCAGGCCATCGGTATCGCCGATAATCCGAACAACAACACCTACCGACTGGTTCATGGAGAGGGCGACATGCTACCAGGACTGGTCATTGATGTGTATGGTAAGACTGCGGTAATGCAGGCTCATAGTGTGGGCATGCATGTCTGTCGCATTGATATTGCGGAGCAGTTGATGAAGGTGATGGACTCCCGACTGGAGAATGTCTATTATAAGAGTGAGACCACCTTACCGTATAAGGCCGACCTCGGTCAGGAGAACGGTTTTATCTATGGTGGTTCCGATGATAACACCGCGATAGAGAATGGTTTGATGTTTAATGTCGACTGGCTGCGCGGTCAGAAGACCGGTTTCTTCGTTGATCAACGTGAGAACAGATCATTGCTGGAGCGCTTTGCAAAAGGGAAGAGAGTTCTAAACATGTTCTGTTATACTGGTGGCTTCTCTTTTTACGCTATGCGTGGCGGTGCCAAACTGGTTCATTCCGTCGACAGTAGTGCTAAGGCTATCGAACTGACCAACCGTAACGTGCAATTAAACTTTCCCGGTGATCAACGTCATCAGGCTTTTTGCGAGGACGCGTTTAAGTATCTGGAACAAGCAGGCGACCAGTACGATCTGATTATTCTCGACCCACCGGCCTTCGCTAAGCACAGAGGGGCACTCCATAATGCTCTGAAAGGTTATACCCGTCTGAACATGAAGGCCTTCCAGAAGATTCAGTCAGGCGGTATCCTCTTTACGTTCAGCTGTTCACAGGTTGTCTCGAAGGATCATTTCCGCAATGCGGTGTTTACGGCTGCCGCTCAAGCTGGCCGTAAAGTGCGTATTCTTCATCAGCTTCATCAGCCTGCCGATCATCCCATCAATATCTATCACCCAGAAGGAGAATACCTGAAGGGACTGGTGCTGTATGTGGAGTAATGTAAAAAACAAAGTATCTGATTTCATCGGGAAGCATCAGCTTCTTTCTCGCGACAGTCTTCATATTGTCGCCCTTAGTGGTGGTGCCGACAGTGTGGCTCTGTTGCATATATTATCTGAGTTGGGCTATCGGATTGAGGCTGCACATTGTAATTTCCATTTACGAGGCGAGGAGAGCAACAGAGATGAGTTATTTGTAAAAGAACTCTGTGAGAAGAACAATATTCCTCTTCATTTAATTCACTTCGACACAGAAGAATACGCATCATTACATCAAGTAAGTATTGAGATGGCAGCCAGAGACCTGCGCTATCGTTATTTTAGTCAACTTTGTCAGGATATCGGAGCTGCGTCTGTATGTGTTGCCCATCATCGTGATGATGCAGTTGAAACCTTATTAATGAATCTGCTAAGAGGGAGCGGCATTCATGGACTGACCGGCATTCGTCCTCAAAACGGTCTGGTTGTCCGTCCTTTGCTATGCCTGAGTCGGCAGGAAATAGAAGACTACCTCCATTCCATCGGACAGGAGTATGTCGTAGACTCTACAAATCTGACGGACGACGTGTTAAGAAACAAGATCCGCCATCATGTTATTCCTCTTCTGAACGACATGAATCCTAAAGCCATTGAGAATATCGATAAAACAACGGGATATCTTCAAGAGGCAGAGAAAATCTACAATCAGGCTATTCGCGAACAATTGGAGGAGCTTGTGACGAACGACAAGACGTCGGAAACACAGACGGTGTCGCTCGTACGATTGGCAGAACTGCCATCACCACTGGCTTTTCTGCATGAGTGGCTGAGTCCATTCGGCTTTAACTCCACACAGATACAACAGACGTATACATGCCTTGGAGGACAGTCTGGTAAGGAGTTTAGAAGTCCTACGCACATCTTATTGGTCGACAGAGACGTCGTGGCCGTGGAGCCTTTAGGCGCACCGATGAAAGCGATGAAATTGCCAGAGCATGGGCATTATGTATATAAGGAAGATATACATTTTAATGTTGAAATATCCAACGATATATCAATCTCCAAATCAGCGGATTGCGCAACATTAGATGCAGAAAAGGTTCAATTCCCGTTAACGATACGCCTAGTCTGCACCGGTGATGTTTTCGTACCATTCGGCATGGACGGTCATAAGCTTGTCAGCGACTATCTGACCGACCGGAAATGCACGCTCTTTGAAAAACGACGTCAGCTTGTGGTAACCGATTGCCATGATCAGATTATATGGCTTGTAGGACAGCGAACAGACAATCGATATCGGGTCACAGAGCAGACAACATCAGTCTTACGCATCACGCTCAAATAACCGGCCATCTTTCATTCAAAGAGATAGACTCCATGAGTCATGGAGATAGGACTTACGAGTGAAAGAGATAATCCCTATACCCTATAAGCCCCTATCTCCATGAGTCGTAAGTGCCATCCCTTTCACTCATGGAGATTATCTCTTTAACCTAAAGAAGGGGTAGGGCGAAAACACTGGTTTGACAACCAAAATCACATTCATCAACGAAGTTTGATAAAGAACAAATCACTATAAAATGTGTTAATTTGGTAAATTCATCGATGAAACAATTAAATAATACAATCCATGAAAAACATATAGAATAAAGAAAATGCCAGAGAAATGAAAAAGAAAAATGGTTTTCTTTTCATTTACGAGTGCATAGTAATTTCGGCAAAGCTAAAGTATAAAAAAAACTCTGACATTTCAAAAGACTATCAAAAAAAATGTGATTTCATAGAGGATACATTTGACTGATTGCAAAAAGACGTGAAATAATTTGGAAATTTACATGATTTACCCTATCTTTGCTCCCGAAAAATGAACTAACGTGTGTTCATGTACCTGAAAACAGAAACAAACTATGGGGTTATTCTATAAACTGTTTAACTGGTATTTCAGCCGTAATGCGCTGCCATATTGGTGTATATTTATTATTGACGGTCTGACTCTACTGGTATCTGGCATCGCTGCCTTTTGGATTTTTGAGAGTGGAGAGTGTGTCAGTCGTCATTTCTGGCCGCTGATTGCGACCTTGATGATATATCTAATGCTGAGTGTTTTTGGTGTTAGACTTTTCCATACCTATACGGGTGTCATCCGATTTACTTCTTTTGTTGACCTCAGACGTGTGGCATATGCGAACATCTTATCGCTGGGTCTGTCGTTATTAGTTCACTATATCTTATTAGAGGTAAATATAACAACGTCGCTGCTTATACCGCTTCACTCGCGCCACTTAGTTACGATGTTCATAATAGCCACCCTTTTGATGTGGGCTATTCGTATCTTGGTGAAAACGATGTTCGATGTGATTGCCTCGTCAAAGCGCGGTAAGCGCGTACTGATTTATGGAGCCATGTCTGGTGGTGTCGGATTGGCGAAGAATATCCGCGACCAGCATCCAGTACGGTTTATAGTGAAAGGTTTCATCACACACAACCCAAGTCTGAGACACAATCAATTGATGGGCGAGAAGGTTTACACGCTTGATGATAACCTGATGAGTATCATCCGTAAAGAAGGTATTGAGGGAATCATCGTCTCACCGGTACGTGCTCAGGACTTCCGTAACCAACAAGGACTGCAGGATATGCTGATCAGTGCTGGAGTAAAAATATACATGGCCACCACGGCACAGGAATGGACCGGCGACGAGAACGAAAAAGCGATATTCCAGATGACGGAGGTGAGCGTAGAAGATTTGCTGCCACGTGCAGAGATCAACGTTGACATGAGGTCGGTTGGCGAACTGCTGAATGGACGACGCGTGATGATTACGGGTTCGGCAGGAAGCATTGGCTCGGAGATGGTCAGACAGGTGGCTCTGTTCAATCCTGCTGCCATGCTGTTAGTTGACCAGGCGGAGACGCCGGAACATGATATCCGACTGATGATGGCAAAGGATTTCCCCAATATCGATGCAGAGACCGTCGTGACATCAATCTGCAATCAGACCAGAATGGAGAAGATCTTCGATGAGTTCAGACCCGACTACGTATTCCATGCAGCGGCATACAAGCACGTGCCGATGATGGAGGACAACCCGAGTGAAGCTGTACATAACAACATATACGGCACGAAGGTCATCGCTGACCTAAGTGTGAAATACGGTGTGAAGAAGTTCGTGATGGTATCGACCGACAAGGCTGTGAATCCTACGAACGTGATGGGTTGTTCGAAGCGTATCTGTGAGATATACGTGCAGAGTCTGGATCGTGCTATCAAAATGAGTCGTTTTGGCTTGAATGGACTACCTAAGGTGACCGCAGGTGTGGAACGTCCCGTGACGCAGTTCGTCACCACACGTTTCGGTAATGTGCTTGGCTCCAACGGCTCGGTTATCCCTTTGTTCCGTGAACAGATACGTAACGGTGGACCGGTGACTGTGACACATAAAGATATCATCCGTTTCTTCATGCTCATTCCTGAGGCCTGTAAACTAGTGCTTGAGGCTGGCACGAAGGGTTGTGGCGGAGAGATTTTCGTGTTTGACATGGGTAAACCGGTACGCATCGCCGATCTAGCGCAGCGTATGATACGATTATCGGGCGCAAAGAACGTAAAAATCGAATATACGGGTCTGCGCCCAGGTGAAAAACTGTACGAGGAGGTGCTCGATGATATGGAAAACACGAAACCAACATTCCACGAGAAGATCCGTATCGCTGAGGTGCGTGAGCGTGACTATGCCGAGGTACGACGTGAGGTCGACGAGTTGATTGCTATTGCTGAGCAATACGACAATATGGCAACGGTCAAGAAGATGAAAGAGATTGTTCCTGAATATAAGTCGAACAATTCAATCTATGAACAGCTTGATGAAGTCAAGGTTGTGAATATCTCATGATTGTCTTAACTAAAAAGGTGATATTGGTGACGGGAGCTGCGGGGTTTATTGGCAGTTTTCTTGTAAGACGTCTCTTCCATGACGAGAAAGAAATAACCATTATCGGTATTGACAATCTGAACGACTATTACGATGTTCGTCTGAAAGAACACCGGCTGGCTGAGATTGAGAAGGTCGCTACTGCTCAACATCAGTCGTGGGTGTTTATTAAGGGGGATATCGCTGATAAAACGACCGTCAATAGCATCTTCGAGTCATATCGTCCTCAGATTGTGGTGAATCTCGCAGCACAAGCAGGAGTGCGTCATTCTATCACCAACCCGGATACTTATATCCAAGCGAACCTAATCGGGTTTTACAACATCCTGGAGGCTTGCCGCCACTGGCCAGTAGAGCATCTGGTCTTTGCGTCATCATCAAGCGTCTATGGTTCAAACAAGAAAGTACCTTATTCACCAGATGATCGCTCTGATTTCCCTGTTAGTTTATATGCTGCAACAAAGAAGTCTAACGAGTTGATGGCTCATGCTTATTCTGTATTGTATGACATCCCAACCACAGGTCTGCGTTTCTTTACGGTTTATGGTCCTGAAGGTCGTCCCGATATGGCGTATTTCAGTTTTACGAACAGACTTGTGAAAGGTGATACGATTCAGATCTTCAACTATGGCCATTGTGCCCGTGACTTCACTTATGTTGATGACATCGTGGAGGGGGTTGTCCGTGTCATACATGGTGCTCCGGAGAGACATTCCGAGGAGGACGGTTCTCAATTACCGCCGTTTGTCGTATATAATATCGGAAATAGCACACCCATAAATCTGTTGGTTTTCGTGGATACACTGCAACAAGAGTTGATACGAGCCAAGGTATTACCCGAAAACTACGATTTCAAGAACCATCAGACATTAGTACCCATGCAGCCAGGGGATGTCCCAGTGACGTTTGCCGACACCCATGGATTGGAACGGGATTTTTCTTTTAAGCCAAAAACGTCTCTTCGCACCGGTCTACGAAGATTTGCCGAATGGTATTATAATTATTACTGCAAAGAACAGTTAAGGTAAGGGTTTCTTGTGATATTCAAAGTGCTGGTAGTCTTTGGACGACTTCCAGTCGCCTCCCCATGTGAAACCATACTTGATGAATAACCTGTAGCAGAGGTCTCCTTTCTGAATGATGTAAGGATGCGGTCTGTTCCGTCTCATATACGGTCTGGCGGTCGTAGGTTGAACTTCTATACTGCCGTCTTTTCTCTTTCGTATAAAAGGATTATAGAGAGGGTTGATGTCGATAGCAAGACCATGAGCGTGGTACGACAATTTCTGTGAGCCTGACACCGTACGGTAGTTGAAACAACTGGTGTTGTTGTCACGCATCTGATGCTCGTCGTTACCGTCATAATTATCGGCCAGACGGATATGTTGAATCGGGTAGTGGTGAATATATAGCTCCTGGAAGATTTTCAGGACTTTGTCAGCGATGAGCCGGTTGCATATGATCTCTCCATCGTGGGTTTTACCATCATAGTCGTAATGACGCACTCTCAAGTATCGCAGATCGGCACGACCAATATGAGGATTAGGACGATAACTCTTTCCCTGCATATGTTGCCAGATGCTATCGGGTATCGCCTGTACGGAAAAACCATCAGAAATGTCCTGGCTCTGCACAGGAGAATGCCAGGAGAGCCAGGACAGGATGATTAAAAGTTTAATAAGTGTCATTGTCAGTAAACAACTTTCCGACCGTCCTGAATATAGACGCCGGGGTGTGAGGGACTGTCAACACGAATGCCCTGGAGGTTGTACACCGGTGCCTCAGACTGTTCGGCACGAACATCACGGATAGCCGATGTTCCTTTATACTCCTGTCGGGCCAGTTCGAGTTGTTCGAGGAACGCAGTACTAGTATGCAGACGTGCATAGATGGCTGACGCTACGAGGCGCCCCATGTCAACATCACTCTGCCAATGGTAGCCGGATACGACACGGCCCTGACCAAACAGATAGGCACGCGCCAGTAGAGCCTCCTCGGCATCAGGATTAATTTCCGCTAACACGAGAGCATGAAGCCAACTGCCAGAGGCATGACCAGAGGGATAGGAACCCGTATCACGGAGATGGTCCTCGTCGGGGGCGTAGAGTGTCAGTTCGTTCATCTGCACATAGGGACGCGGTCGCATATAATAAGCCTTGCATGTCTGAGTGGCACCGTTGCCCAACGGGTGCACTAACGACATGAGTTTATAGAGTTGCGGTGTGGCTGTCGCAGAGATTTCCTTACCGAAGATAGGGGAATAGACCTTACAGAAGTTATCGACCGAATAGGTAATATCGGTCAATGCCTGCTGTCCAGTCTCCGTCAGGTCTCCGTAGACGTCTTCACGTGCAGCCTTGCCTTGTTCGTAGGCACTCAGGTCACAGGCGAAGAATGGAGAGATGGTCTCGGGAGGAGCAGGCAGATACTTATAGGCAACAGGTAACTCACTGATGGCAAAATAGGCCTCGTCGCTATTACCTGCTGTGGGATTCTTGATACCCGTCTTCTTCTCGTATTCCGTCCGAGCGGCGGTAATCATACCACTGAACCCGGGGAAAGTGTGAAGACGGGAGACCAATGCCGACGCCAACAGAAAACCTGCATAGACGTCGCTATCCCAGTGGTAGCCGGAGATGACAGAGCTGGCACCAAAATCATAGCCGCGTGCTAGGATCTCGTTCTGGTGGTTAGGGGCAATCTCGGTAAGCACCATGGCATACATCCAACCGAAAAGCGCCTGACTAGCGGGATAGGAACTTACCTCCCGATAGGTATCCTCATAGGTCGGAATGAGCGTCTTGTCCTTGAAGCGGGCATAGGGACGACGATAGGAATAGCTTTTCTGAGCCTGATTCTGTATGCGGATGCCATAGTTCATACAGTAATCGAACAACAGGTTCAACTTAGGCATATCACTCGTAAGATCGATATTCAGTACCTTTGAGTAAGCCTGCAGATAGGTAGAGATTTCCGTATTGAAGTCACTCACAGCCTGCTGACCGCGTGTGCTGTCACGTAAACTCTTTCCCCATACATACTGGAGATAGTCCTTGATGTATTGCACAGAGGTAGTCTCTGGCGGTCCAGGCAAGAACCTACTGGCATCTGGCAGATCTTGCGCATGACTACTGACGCCCAGCAGTATGGCAGTCATCAAAAAGCATATTCTTCGTCTCATTTTTATTATTTTTGTGTCCACTATGCAAAGGCGACAGTCAGACCTGCCATCACGATGCTTACCATGGACATCAGTTTGATCAGAATGTTCAGAGAAGGACCGGAGGTATCTTTGAACGGGTCACCGACGGTATCACCGACGATACAAGCCTTATGGGCAAAGGAACCCTTACCACCGAAGTTTCCTTCCTCAATATTCTTCTTCGCATTATCCCATGCTCCACCTGCATTTGCCATGAATACAGCAAGAGTGAAGCCACCAGCGAGACCACCAACAAGCAGACCCAGGACACCTGCCACACCAAGAATGATTCCCACGATGATAGGAATAATGATGGCAAGGACAGAGGGGATGATCATCTCGTGCTGGGCTGCACGGGTAGAGATCTCCACGCAACGACCGTAGTCGGGTGTGCCTGTTCCCTCAAGGATACCGGCAATCTCACGGAACTGTCGGCGTACCTCCTGTACCATTTTCTCAGCGGCACGACCTACTGCCTCCATGGTCATACCGCAGAACAGGAATGCGGCCATGGCACCGATGAAAGCGCCAACGAGCACCTTCGGGTTCATGAGGTTCACTTGGAAGTAGTTCATAAAGTCGGGAATCGTCGCATTTGAAGCGGCAATGACATCACCACTCACATTCGTCAGTGTCTGACCAGCACGAACCATGGCAATCTTGATCTCCTCGATATATGAGGCCAGTAGAGCCAAGGCTGTGAGGGCAGCAGAGCCGATGGCAAAGCCTTTTCCTGTTGCAGCCGTCGTGTTTCCCAGAGCGTCAAGGGCATCTGTGCGATGACGTACCGCCTCACCAAGACTAGACATCTCTGCATTACCACCAGCATTGTCGGCGATAGGACCGTATGCGTCGGTAGCCAGAGTGATACCCAAGGTGGAGAGCATGCCCACGGCGGCGATACCTATACCATAGAGACCATGCGCCAGAGAAGCCGATGACATAGAGAGGTCGAAACCGTTAGCACACAGATAGCTGAGCATGATGGCCACACCGATGGTAATAACAGGGATACACGTGGAGATCATGCCGGTACCAATACCTTTGATGATGACAGTGGCAGCACCTGTTTGTCCGGCCTCAGAGATCTTCTGAGTAGGTTTGTAGCTGTGTGAGGTATAATACTCGGTGGCCTGACCGATGATGACACCAGCAGCCAGTCCGGAGATGACGGAGAAGGAAAGTCCCAACCAGTTGTCAATACCAAGCAGGTAGAGGATGGCGAAAGTGGCTACAGCGATGAGCACAGCACTGATGTTCGTGCCCAAAGAAAGTGAACGCAGCAGATCCCTCATCGTGGCACCCTCTTTCGTGCGGACGAGGAAAATACCTAACAGGGAGAGGAATACACCTACAGCAGCAATGATCATCGGTGCGATAACCGCCTTAATCTGCATACCGTCAACAGCACTGGCCGCAAAGGCAGAGGCGCCAAGGGCTGCGGTAGAGAGCACCGAGCCACAATAGCTCTCGTAAAGATCGGCTCCCATGCCGGCCACATCACCCACATTATCTCCGACATTATCAGCGATGGTTGCAGGGTTACGCGGATCATCCTCAGGGATATCGGCCTCAACCTTTCCCACGATATCGGCCCCCACATCGGCGGCCTTCGTATAGATACCGCCACCCACACGGGCGAAGAGTGCCTGTGTTGAAGCACCCATACCGAAGGTGAGCATCGTGGTAGTAATGGAGATCAATCCATCGGCGTCGAACTGGTTCAGAACGACAAACCAGATGGCGATATCGAGCAAGCCCAGACCGACGACGGTAAGTCCCATCACGGCACCAGAGCGGAACGCGATTTTCAGACCGGCATCGAGACTCTCACGGGCAGCATTAGCCGTACGAGCAGAGGCATAGGTGGCAGTTTTCATGCCGAAGAAGCCTGCCAAACCGGAGAAGAAACCACCAGTGAGAAAAGCAAAAGGCACCCACGGATTCTGGACGTGTAGCCCGTAGGCCATAAAGGCGAAGAGGGCACAGAGCACGACAAAGACAATAGTGACCACGCGATACTGTTGTCTAAGGTAGGCCATAGCTCCTTTGCGTACATACAGTGCAATCTCTCTCATACGGGGCGTACCCTCGTCAGCTTTCATCATCTGAGTGAAAAACAGATACGCCATGCTCAGTGCCACGACCGATGCGACGGGCACGAGCCAGAATACAGTGGGGATGTTCATGTTAATAATCTTAGGCTTTTATTGGTTTATAATATATGCGTGCTATTCGTCGGAGAAGTCAATCATACCGGCTGCCTCGTCGTCGGGATCCTCACCACCCAGATCCATCATCGTAGAGTAGTTATCCTCGGTGATATCTTCATCTTTAGGATCCTCCACCACAGAGTCATCCTCATCATGCGAGCTATAGTTGTCCTCAACCTCATAGTCCTCATCATCGTCGAGATCCTCGTCACCACGCCCCTTGCTTGAGAACTGCATACGGATCTTTTCTTGCTCAGGCTTCAGTTTTGCGAAAATGGCTTCAACCCAGCCGCCTTTTTCCACCTCCAGCACATCATAGCCATCGGCCACTTTCTTTTCGTACATGCCACCTTTCTTGTGAAGACGGTCCTTGGGAAGGGTAGTGGTGGAGATATCGAAACCGCTCAGGATAATGTCCTGGATTGACTGGGACAGAGAATCCCAACCACCGCCGAAATTACGGTCGATGACCTCAAGCAATTTCGTAGCGGAAATATGACGGATATTCTCGTATGTAAGATCGGTGACGCGCATGATAGGACGTTTCTTGATGGCCCATGCAAATTTCATGTTTTCATCAAACTTGATCTGTGCCACCTTAAAACCACGTTTCTCATAGCTTTTCTTCACGAGCAACACGTCTTCCTTGATCTCCTCAACAAGAAAGGCGCTCTTGAAAATATCGAGATAGTGATGAATGTTTTCCTTAACTTCTGTGTCTTTTGCGGCCGCATCCCACATGCGGAACACATCGTTCTCCTGAATATCCCAGACACTGCTCTTTGTAATAGACTTAATAGACAGTGTTGAGTTGCTTTCCTGTAGTGTTTGTTTTGTTCTTGCCATGTTTTCTCTGATTTTTACTGCAAATGTATATACTTTATTTTTTATTAGCAAGTTTTTAGGGCATATTTTTTCGATTTTCTCTTCATATATAAGAATTATAGAGTTTTTTCGAGACCCTTCGCAAGCACCGCCCACCACATCATCATTTCACACTTACCACGAACAAAGGTAATCAATCACACGGCGTATACGGAGACTCGTCGTAAAACGCTTCGCCTGTAGGTACAAAACGCATCTCTCCATCACATGGCCAGATTCCACATAAACAATCCCTCAGAGACAGCCAATGAGTCTATTAGTTTTTTTGACTCCTCCGTTGGATTATAGACAGTCATATAGGTGTTATCACCGCTGACTGTTATTAGGGCATCAGCTGATTTCAAAAGGATGTAAAGCATCTGCTTGTCGGTCATACATGCCAACAATGCAGTCTCCAGTTCATGTGGGGCTGGATTCGTAATCCATTCATCACCGTCATGACTCACATTGATATCTTCATAACAATTCAGTTTCAGCAGGATATTGGTGAACTTTCTGTAGATGATGTCAATCTGAGGATGCTCCAAAAAGTATTTCTCAACCCTGAAGTACTGCCCTCTGCCATCGGCGGGAACTTGCTTGGGCAGTATGTCTATTACCCAATATGGCTTATTCAAATACTCTTCTATTGTCATAATTGCAAATCTTTTGTTTCATCTCGTTGGCAAAGATACGATTTAATTTTCCAATTATCGACTCACTTTGGGTTTAAAATGAATAAATCTGAGCCGATTCAACAATAATAACCTATAGACTGGAAGGAAGGCGAGAGAAATGAAGGAATAAATTTGGGATTTCAATCGAGTTTTTGTATTTTTGCAAGCAAAAACCAAAAATGGCAGAACCTTTAGCCGAACGACTACGACCTCGTACCCTTGACGACTACATCGGCCAAGAGCATCTGGTGGGCGAGGGCGCTGTCCTGCGGAAGATGATTGACGCAGGACGGATATCGTCGTTTATCCTATGGGGACCGCCGGGGGTGGGCAAGACCACGTTGGCGCAAATTATCGCTCACAAGTTGGAGACACCGTTCTTCACGCTGTCGGCAGTAACTAGCGGAGTGAAGGATGTGAGGGACGTGATAGAGAAAGCCCAGAAGGGACGCTTCTTCAATGAACGGTCTCCCATTTTGTTTATCGACGAGATACATCGTTTTTCGAAGTCACAGCAAGACTCCCTGCTTGGTGCAGTGGAGAAAGGTATCGTTACCTTGATAGGTGCCACGACGGAGAACCCTTCGTTCGAGGTAATCCGACCGCTGCTCTCACGTTGTCAGCTCTATGTATTGAAATCGTTGGAGAAAGACGATTTGCTGAAACTGCTCGATCGGGCAATCCATACTGATACTTTTCTAAAGGAACGAGATATCCAATTAAAGGAAACTGATGCACTGATTAGATATAGTGGTGGCGACGCTCGTAAACTACTGAATATATTAGAGTTGGTCGTAGATGCTGAAGCATCTAAGGAAGTTATAATCACCGACGAGACCGTAGTAAACCGTTTGCAGCAAAACCCATTAGCCTATGACAAGGACGGGGAGATGCACTACGATATTATATCAGCTTTTATCAAGAGTATCCGGGGCTCAGACCCTGATGCCGCACTCTATTGGTTGGCACGGATGATTGAGGGTGGGGAAGATCCGCAGTTTATTGCCAGACGATTGGTAATCAGTGCCGCTGAGGATATCGGACTGGCAAATCCTAATGCCCTATTATTAGCCAATGCCGCCTTTGACGCTGTGATGAAAATCGGCTGGCCGGAGGGACGAATACCTCTGGCAGAGGCGACGGTCTATCTAGCCACTTCACCGAAGAGCAACAGTGCCTATCTGGGCGTTGATGCAGCCTTGGCAACCGTGAAACGAACGGGAAATCAGCCGGTGCCATTACCTATTCGTAATGCACCTACGGAACTGATGAAGGAGTTGGGCTATCACGACGGTTATAAGTATCCCCATGATTTTCCCGGCCATTTCACGCCCCAGCAGTATCTGCCTGACGCTCTGACAGAAGAACGTTTCTGGCATGGTCAGCATAACCCTACCGAGGAAAAGATGTACCAACGGATGGTGAACTATTGGGGGAAAAGATATGAATAATAGCAGTTATAATTGATAACACCGATTGCCGAAATCCAATATGGAACAAGAAGTAATTATTAAAATAATAGAGCTACTGGGTACGTTTGCCTTTGCTATATCAGGTATCCGACATGCAGCTGCCAAACAGTTCGACTGGTTTGGTGGTTATGTGTGTGGTGTAGCGGTGGCAATCGGTGGCGGTACCATCCGTGACGTGATGCTTGGTACGACACCGTTCTGGATGACCACTCCCATTTATCTGATATGTACGGCCGTGGCTTTGTTGACGGTGGCTTTCTTCGGAAAATGGATGGAGCCATTGAAAAATGCATGGTTCGTGTTCGACACACTAGGCTTAGCACTCTTTACCATCGCCGGTATACAGAAGAGCATAGCACTCGGACAACCGTTCTGGGTAGCCATCATCATGGGATGCATCACCGGATCGGCAGGTGGCGTCATCCGTGATGTACTACTGAACAACGAACCTGTGATTTTCCATAAAGAGATATACGCCATGGCGAGTGTACTCGGTGGACTGGTTTACTGGCTGCTAATCAGTGTGGGACTATCGGTGGAATGGAGTGCGGTGATAAGTTTCGTCGTGACATGTATGACACGATTTCTTGCCGTTCGATACCATATATCACTACCGGTACTGAAGGAGACACCAAAGACAAACAGCTAACAGAAAAAGATTATGCCTGAACAAGAAAATACGAACAGAAGAAGACAGCGCAGGCAGCAACCTGTGGATAATACCTACGGACACCTGCAGCCGCAGGCGCTGGAAGTTGAGAAGGCAGTGCTGGGTGCACTGATGATTGACAAGGATGCGTATGCCGTGGTATGCGAACTGCTGCATCCAGAGAGTTTCTATGAGCCAAGGAACCAGATGGTATATACTGCCATTCGCGACCTAAGCATGGAAGAAAAACCCGTAGACGTGCTGACAGTCACGGAGCAGTTGGCGAAGATGGGACATCTCGAAGAAGTAGGTGGACCAGGATACGTAGCTGAACTGAGCTCACGTGTGGCCTCGTCGGCGAATATCGAGTATCATGCAAACATCGTAGCGCAGAAGTCGTTGGCACGACAACTAATATCCTTTGCCAGTGTTATTGAGACAAAAGCCTTCGATGAGACCATCGACGTGGAAGATCTGATGCAAGAGGCGGAAGGATCGCTCTTCGAACTGAGTCAGCGGAATATGAAGAAGGATTATACTGCTATCGACCCAGTGATTAAACAAGCGTTGGACGTGATTTCAAAGGCTGCACAGAACACAGATGGTCTGACGGGCGTGTCGACAGGCTATTATAAGCTTGATGATATCACCAGTGGTTGGCAGGCCTCCGATCTGGTAATCATTGCCGGTCGTCCGGCCATGGGTAAGACTTCGTTTGCTTTGTCTATGGCAAAGAATATCGCAGCCGACATGCATGTACCGATGGCATTCTTCTCTTTGGAAATGTCGAACGTGCAGTTGGTTAACCGACTCATCTCCAATGCATGCGAGATACAAGGTTCAAAAATTCTGAATGGTCAGTTGCAGCGTGACGAGTGGGATCGTCTGGATAAACGTATCAACAACTTGCTCGGTGCACCTTTATATATTGACGACACACCGGGACTCTCGGTGTTTGAATTACGAACGAAGGCGCGTCGATTGGTTCGTGAGCACGGTGTGAAGCTCATCATGATTGACTACCTGCAGCTGATGAACGCCAATGGCATGCGGTTTTCCTCCAGACAAGAGGAGGTGTCGACCATTTCACGATCATTGAAAGGACTGGCAAAGGAATTGGATATACCTATCCTCGCACTGAGTCAGTTGAACCGTGGTGTTGAGAGCCGTGAAGGATTGGAAGGAAAACGACCGCAGTTGTCTGACCTCCGTGAGTCGGGTGCCATTGAGCAGGATGCCGATATGGTTATTTTTGTACACCGACCAGAGTATTATCATATCTACCAGGATGATAACGGTCGTGATCTGCATGGTATGGCTCAGATTATTATCGCCAAGCATCGTAAGGGTGCTACGGGCGATGTACTGCTGACCTTCCGTGGCGAATATACACGTTTTGAGAACCCAGAGGACAAGAACCTTGCTAATCGTCCACCCATCGGTGGAGAGATTGTCGGCTCGAAAATTAATGGCGACGGACAGATGCCTGATATTGCATCTGGTTATGATCCATTCGGCGGTGCTCCTCTGCCACCACCAACAAACGACGGGCCGCTACCGTTTTAATGCGTTGCATCGGGTTATACAAATATAAAGAATCCCACCAAATGGTGGGATTCTTTATTGTAGGGAATATCAAATTCTAACAACGACCTCCAAACAGTGTATTACTGGTATCTCTCAATGAGTGCTTGTGCCTGCGGGTCGCCCATTTCCTTGGCTTTCTGCAGATTCTTAATACCTTCCTGTTTATCGCCTTTCAGACACTGTGCCAAACCAAGGAAGAGAAAGCCATCGCTGTTGTCGGCATTAATGGCAATACACTCCCGGGCTGTGGCGATAGCATCGTCATAATGTCCCACACGGATCTCAAGTGAGGCCTTCTCAGCATAGTAGAGAGTCTCATTCGGATTAATCTGAATGGCACGATTGATATCGTTAAGTGCTTGTTGGTAGAGACGTCCCTGTATCTCTGTCTGATGACGGAGATAGTAGAAATTATCGGTGATCGAGGCTTTCATCAGTTCCTCATATTCATTCATGTCGCTGACGGCATCACGGAACTTACCGGCATCACGGCGTGCTTCGGCACGCGTCCACAGATATACAGCAGCCTCTTTCAGATACGGTTTACTAAACGTGTTCATCGTACTGTCGAGAAGTGCCAGACGAGCGGTGGTGTCGTTAAGTTGCTGCTTACAACTAGATGCAGAAAACCACAGTTCTGCGTTATTGGACTCTCTGGCTAAGGCCACAAAGAGATCACACGCCTCCTGATAGTGTCTCTGGGCATAGAGAATGTTTCCTTCCATCTGTCGATAGGTGAGCAAGGGGTTAATACTATTGGCCTCACGAATCAGTGTCAGAGCCTTATCGAGATTCCAGTTGGCATATGGCTGGTTACTCTGATAAATCTCCTTGTTGTAGATCAGACGCGCATAGTTAAAATACGCATCGTCTTTTTTGTCCGACACCTTGATAGCCCCTTCCATATCTTGTTCTGCACCAGAAAAGTCACCAGCCGCACACGCCTGTTGAGCCCGATAGATATATCCATCGGGAGCATTGGGAAACTGGCGGACGAAATCATTGATCATAGTGGCATACGAGACCGAGTCGGTCTGTGAGGCTGCAAGGAAGAGTAGGAGCGTGGCTTCTTTCACATCCAGGGGCAGTTCTTTCTTGATATTGGTAAGACGAAGAGTTACGTCGTTGAAACTCAGACCGCTAATCTTCAGAGAGTCAACGAAACGAGCACTTACGGCATAACTCAGAGAGTCACCAACGGAAGCCGGCTGCTGCATCATACCGATTACCTCGCCGGCATCGTTGAGAAGTGGACAGCTGACCAGTCCATCCGACATAGTCATGGCCACCGTATAATATGCATTATTGTCTTGGAATATCTCCGCCTTACGAATCAGTCCATTACGGAGACTCTTCTGTTCTCGGTAGGGGAGTAGCCAAGCCTGACTGCCGACAGGTGCTACTGTCGCACTGACGATGAGTGGTTGTGTTTTACCATTAACCCGGAACTTGACGACATCATACATATCATTGGCTCCAAGGATGCCGACCACCTCCATCTCCTTTCCCTGAGCATCGATGATAACTGCTCGTGATGCACCCTTGAACGGGGTAAAGTTACTGATGGCCTCACCATTGGATCCAATAAAGAAGCCGTTAGTGCTAGCTATCAGTGAACCGTCAGCGGCAAAAGTCTTCAAGGTGAACACCGACCGAGAGGCTTTCTTCACCCAGGCTGGCTGAGCAAAACTCATCGTCAGTGAGACAAGACAGGTCATTAAAAGTAGTATTCGTTTCATTTTCATATAATCTTGTATGATATTTCTTAATTTATTATTGAGTAATCTATTCTATTGTCAGAGATGGAGCAGTTGACGGGCGTTCTGCATGGCGGCCTCGGACACGTTACTACCGCTGAGCATCTGAGCAATCTCCGTAATGCGCTCATCGGGCGACAACTCGGTCATCCGACTAGTGGTTCCCTCGCTCGTTTCTTCTTTCTCAACCCGATAGTGGGTGGTACCCAAGGCCGCAATCTGCGGCAGATGGGTGATGCTGATAACCTGACGACCATGACGTCCCATCTCTTGCATGATTTCCGCCATTTTCTCCGCCATCTTACCACTGACACCAGTGTCTATCTCGTCGAAGATGATGGTAGGAAGTTTGACGGCACCACTGATCATCGCCTTCAAAGCCAGCATGACACGGGCAATTTCGCCACCTGAAGCCACTTGTGAGACAGGCTGGAGTGGGGTGGAGGTGTTAGCACTAAAAAGGAAGGACACTTTATCCTGTCCATCGGGTCCTGGCTCGGTCGGAGTGTTGGTGATAGCAAAGCGTACATTCGGCATACCCAAAGATATGAGGCGTGTCTGTATCTCTTTCTCGATCTGTCGAGCTGCCCCTTCTCTAAGTTTGGTCAGTACAGCAGCCTCTTTCTCGACCTGTACCTGCCACTGATCTACCTGATGACGGAGGACAGCAAGTGCCTCGTCGCTGTTTTCAATACTATTAAGTTGCCGTTTCAGTTCATCACGTTTCCGGATCAATGCATCGATAGTCTCCACGTGGTATTTTTTCTCCAGATCGTAGAGACGATCGAGACGCGCGTTCACCGTGTCGAGTTCTGTTGGGTCGAAATCGACATTCTCCAGATGACTGCTGATATCCTGAGCAACATCCTTCATCTCAATATAGCTACTCTCGAGCCGTTGGATTAGCTCCGACACATCAGGGAAGACACGCTCGATGCCCTTCAAAGCATGAATGGCAGTACGTAAGGAGCCCGTAACTCCTGTTTCCTCAGCCGACAGCGCCCTATCTGTCTCATAGAGGGCTCCTTTAATCTCCTCAGCATGTGACATTGTCTCACTCTTCCGTTCCAGTTCTTCCATTTCTTCGGCCACAAGGTTGGCATCGGTGAGTTCCTGACACTGAAACTGAAGAAAGTCGAGGTTCTGTCGATTCTGCTCAATCGTCTCCTCCATGACCGTAAGTTCTTTCCGTGCCGTCTGGAACTGACGGAAGGTCTGACGGTATTGTGCCAAAGCTTTGGCATCGTCAGCAATGATATCAACTACACTGAGTTGGAAGTCTTGCTTATTAAGCAACAGATTCTGGTGTTGTGAGTGTACATCGACCAGTCGTTCACCGAGTTCCTTCAGCATGGAGAGCTGGACGGGTGTGTCGTTGATAAAAGCCCGACTCTTGCCAGCGGATGTCAACTCACGGCGTACAATGCAGTCGGTTGGGTCGTAATCGATATCATTGTCTGTAAAGAAAGCCTGCATGTCATAGCGCGTGAGGTCGAAATGAGCCTCAATGACACAACGGTCGGCTTCTGGGCGCATGACCTTCGTATCGGCACGCTGCCCAAGCAATAGACCGATGGCACCCAAGATGATGCTCTTACCAGCACCTGTCTCTCCTGTAATAACCGAAAAACCCTGATGCAGGTCGATATCGAGTTCATCGATTAACGCGAAGTTCTTGATATATAGATGTTTCAGCATATCTAACAGCTATCAGTTCTTTATCCTTTCCCAACTACTGTTCTGTGAGGCATTGATACTCATTAAGAGATCATAGATACGTTCTTTCTCTTTCTGGGTTCCTTTGCCTTGGTAGATATTTACAAGCTCATCACGCTTATAATCGGTCCATATCTGCGGCAACATACTCAGTGGTTTATTACTGCGGGCTGTCTTCAATCCTTCCTCCAGAGCCTGTGATATCTCCGTCCGTCCCCGTTCGGCGTTGTTGGCCATCTCATCAAGCCCTTTACGATAATAGTCGTATTGGAACTGTCGGAATGGACGCATCGCCTCGTCAAGATAGTCGTTAATGATGGCGAAACGGTTTCGGTTGTCCTCGAAAGACTTCCAGCCTGGATAACCGAGGTTTTGTGCGTTGTTCACGAGGTACATACAGCGCTGGAGAATATCTGTTCCTCCCATTAGAGCGAAACTATCAAGGTCGAGGCCTATGATCAGGTAGGCATAGTAGGCGAGGAGAGCAGTCAGTTGGTTTTCCACCTGTTCGTCACTGAAGTTCAACTGATCGAACTGAGCGAAGGTAAAGTGGAAGTTCTCGTCTTTATTATTATATAATGTAGAGGTGTATGAGGCATTGTACACTGGACGGTTAGCCTGTATAAGAGCCGTACATTCGAAGCGGTTCTCCTCACGGATATATCTGTCGACAGTGATGTTCAGGTTACATCGGATACGTTCATGTTTCTGGAACTGCAATTCCGTCCAATGCCGTTCGTTGAGGAACTGTTCGACGGTCTGACGGAGATTGTCGAAGACACTTACATCGGAACCCTGTATCTGACTGTGGTTGATACTCACCCTGACTTGCAGTTCCTGTGCCCTTACGGAAACATAAGATAAATGACAAATGATGAATAATAAAGCCATCAACGACCTTCTGGTAGATGTTAATCCCCGTCGTGTATCCATCTTCTTTACCATCATTATCATCAACATCTATTCTGCGAGCGTATGGCAAACGCTTAACGAAGCGCCTGCGCCTCACGCAGACGAATACGAGTCAGGACCTGCTTGGTATTGTATGTGAAGTCACCCGCAAGAATCCAACTGTAGTAGCCCGGATCAATATGCAGTACATCGGCCACAGGCACTCCTTTGTGCTTGCCGAAGTTAAATACCTCTGTGAGCCGTGGGTTCCCGTCTTTGTCGAGTAGGGGCTTGCCATAGCGGTCTTTCATCTCGCCCCAGACTATACGGCCAGCAAAGTCGATATTGTTGTTCGTCTTCGAGAACGCAGCCAACTGTTCCATATCATTCTCCAGCACCTTCTCAGGGTCTTCATTAGCACCTGGTGCATACTTGTCGAGTTCTCCCATAAGCACACGATAGGTCGCCTCTGTGTCCTGATCAGCACGATGTGCCTCGAAGTCGTCCTCCATCTTCCGTCCACAGTAGAACTTGTAGGCAGCAGCGAGGTTACGGCGCTCCATCCTGTGGAAAATGGTCTGTGCATCAATCAGACGGCATTTCGAGAAGTCAAAATCGATTCCTGCGCGCAAGAATTCCTCAGCAAGCAGGGGAATGTCGAAATGATTGGAATTGAATCCAGCGAAATCGCAACCTGTGAAGATCGTGGCCAACCGCTGAGCCAGTTGCTTGAACGTCGGCTTGTCCTTCACATCATCGTTGCCGATACCCGTGAGCGCCGCCACCTCTTCTGGAATGGGGCGCTCTGGATTCACCAGCTCATTACCTCTTATCTCGTCACCATTCGGACATACCTTGATGTAGGATATCTGGATGATGCGGTCTTTCACCAAGTCAAGCCCGGTTGTCTCCAGATCGAAGATCACCAGTGGCTTAGTCAGATTCAGTCTCATGGATTCACGGTTGTCGATTAGTCGTTGATCAGCATCGGCATCATCAGCATCAGCACATCCTGGTTCTCAGGCTGCTCAGATGGCAGTACAAGACCAGCACGACTGGGGTCTGCCAATTGGATGATCACCTCGGGGCAATCGAAATTACTGAGAACCTCAATAAACGAGGAGCCCTTGAAGCCAATACTCATAGGCTGACCGTTGTATTCGCATGTCATACGCTCCGTAGCAGTCTTTGAGAAGTCGTAGTCCTCGGCATCGAGTTGCAGGGTCGTACCTTCCACATGGAAGCGGATAAGATTGCTAGAGTCGTTGGCAAACGGCTGTACACGACGGAGTGCTGCCAGCAGTCCGAGACGATCGGTACGGAGTTCATTGGGATTACTCTGTGGAATGACAGAGTTATAGTTGGGGTAGCGTCCCTCTATCAAGCGGCATTGGATGGTACCGTCGCCATAGTTCACCTCGGCATTACGTTCGTCGAAGCGGATGATCACATCACCACCGTCCTTACCCAAGAGATTACGTAGGAGGTTAGCCGGCTTCTTCGGCAGAATAAAGGCAGCAGGCTGATCGCTCTTAATGGTATAAATCTTATTACGCACCAGTTTATGACCATCGCTGGCTACCACGGCGAGACAATCGGCCGTAAGGTCGAAGTATATACCGTTCATAACCGGACGTAACTCGTCCTGCGCTGTTGCGAAGATACTACGGTTAATATTCTCTGCGAGTATGGCATTAGACATGGTAATGGTGTGGGCGTATTCGCTCACAGGCTGTGCCATCGGGAACTCGTCTGCGCTCTCGATTGGGAGTGAGAACAGTCCATTCTGATATGAGATCTTTACGATATTCTGCTCTTGATTGACATCAAAGGTGATCGGCTGCTCTGAGAATCCTTTCACAGCCTCCAACAGGTCATGGTTGCCAATGGCAAAACGGCTATTGCCATCGCTCTCTGTTAATTCCATTTGTGTTTTCATCACATTCTCACTATCTGATGCTGTCAGATAAAGTACATTGTCTGTGATCTCAAACACAAAGTCGCCCAAAATCGGCAGGGCGTTCTTACTGTTAATAACTTTAGAGAGTGCAGAGAGCTTGTTGCTCAGTGCGGTGCTTGATAATGTGAAACGCATAATTTTATAGTTATTTTGTTCTTAATTACAACTTATATAATTGAGCACAAAATTACAAAAAAACGTTGTAATCAACAAAATTTTTAGGAGAAAATGATGCGATTCAAACTATTTTTAGTAATTTCGCCACGTGAAAACGAAAAAATCAACAAATAAAAACAATTGAAATGGAATTAACAGGTAGAATTATTGCCGTGATGCCTGCCCAGAGTGGTGTGTCAGCACGTACAGGCAACTCATGGATGTCGCAAGATTATGTGATCGAGGTGCCCGGTCAGTATCCTAAAAAGTGTCTCTTCAGGATCTTTGGCGAGGACCGCATTAAGCAGTTCAACATCCAACAGGGAGAGGATCTTACCGTGCAGTTCGATATCGATGCCCATGAGTTTAATGGACGTTGGTTCAATGATATCCGTGCTTATAACGTGATTCGTGGTCAAGTTCAACAGCCCGTAGCTGGTGCGCCTCAGGCTGCGCCGTTCCCGCCGACAGGGGCTACAGCACCATTCCCGCCTGCACAAGAGCCCACTGGTGAGGGCAGTGCAGATGATCTGCCATTCTAATCTACAGAATTAAAAATATGATGCGTGCTACGTTGGATACAAAACAAACGTAGCACGCTTTATTTTGGAAAGGAGTAGGCATTTCAATATCCGTTATTTATCATAATACCAATTCTAATCCAAAGAAGGTTTAGTCCGTACCTTCAAAAATTATATGCCGGGGAAAGTCCGAGTTTCCTCCGAGGAAAGTCTCACTTTGCTCCGAGGAAACCTCCAGAGTCAGCTATAGGATATCGCGATCGTCTAAAACTCGGAATTTTGTACGATAATGGCGGAGCGATTCCAAATCCAGTTCAAATGATGCAACATCTGCAGTGTTTTGTCTGCAAGCAGCCAGTGTCTTTCCAATTGGACTGATAATGGCACTCAATCCGCGATAATGTCCATCAGCATCGTCACCAACACGATTACACGCAATGACATAGGCCTGGTTTTCCATAGCTCTGGCGCGAGTCAGAATCTGCCAAGTATTCTGGCGTTTTTCTGACCAACTGGCCCCAATAACAATCGCATCATAGTTCTGAGCATCTGAATAACGGCACCACACAGGAAAACGTAGGTCATAACATGTGAGCAACAACAGTCGGAATCCCTCGTATTCAACAACCGTTGGTGTCTCGCCTGCTGTATAGAACAGGTCTTCCTTGCCATATTTGAACAGATGGTGTTTATCATAATATTCAACTGAATGATTCTTACCATTCACAAAATAATGTCTGTTTCGATAGATTCCATCGGCAGTTCTGACGGCCATACTACCCACAATAGCACAATGTCGTTCCTTTGCCGTAGTACGCATCCATTCAAGAGATGGACTCTCACCTTCATCCTCAGCAATACCTTGGGGTTCCGTGACAAATCCAGTGTTCCACATCTCTGGCAGAACATATAGATCACTGCTGGGGGCCTTTGCCATCAGTTGCTCTACCCTGCGGATATTCTCCGACGGACTCCCCCACTCGATGTCCAGTTGTATTACAGTCACTTTCATATTAAAACATCTTAGAGATAGAATTCAGCAGTCAGACGTTGATACCAATCACTCCTAACACATGGTGCTTCTTCAATAATTCCATCTTCTATATCTATTTCATTTTTAATGTGTTTTACAAATTCAATCATGCAACGCTTCGGTGCCTTACGAGGCGTTGTTTTGACCATACAAACACGACTTAGAAATAAGCCGTTTAAGTAGGCTGCCGTTTCAAGTGCAGAGCGACTATCTACGGGTATCACCACAGAAAACAGCCCCTCTGTAGTCAGTAGTCTGGCAACCCTCTGCATAAGTCCTTCGTAAGAGAGGCTAACAGTATGACGCGCAGTGGTACGTTGCTGGTCAGGACATATCAGGGCATTTACGAAATACGGAGGATTACAGACGATAGCATCAAATTTTCCTTCGTCGTCGAACTGCAGAACATCAGCCTGCCGAATGGTTATCCGCTGTGCGAAAGGTGATTCCTCAACATTCTCCTGTGCCTGAGCAACCGCTTCGCTATCTATGTCTATCCCAACGACAAAAGCATCAGGAAAACGTTGCGCCATCATTAAGGCGATAAGGCCCGTACCAGTTCCAATATCTAGGATACGACCACGAGCCATCAGCATCTGTGCCCAGGCACCGAGTAATGTCCCATCAGTGCCCACCTTCATGGCGCATCGTTGTTGACGAATGCGAAACTGCCGGAATTGAAAATAATCGTTCGACATCAAAGTTTCTTACGAATATATCTTTTTTTCGCCACAAAGTTACGAATAATTTGTTAATTCTTAATCCTTCATTCTTCATTCTTAATTAATTTTAGTACCTTTGCACCCAAATTCGCTAATAGAATAAGATTAAACGAAACATGAGTAATCAGAATAAAAATTCGGCATTCCAGATGATTGCTGACATTGACGGAGATTTTCAGGATTTCTTTAACGTGAAAATGCCCGAGTCAGTTCCTATCTTGCCAGTTCGTAATCTGGTTCTTTTCCCTGGTGTTGTCTCTCCCATCCTGATTGGACGAGAGTCAAGCAAGAAACTCATCAGAAAAGCAGAGAAGAAAGGCCAGATTATCGGTGTGCTCAGTCAGCGTGACCCTGACGTTGAGGCACCATTACAGGATGATCTCCATGAATATGGCGTCTATGGACGTGTCGTCAAGCAGTTGACGCTCCCGAATGGAAACATTACGGCAATCGTGCAAGCTATGGGACGCATGCGTCTGAATACGCTTGTAAAATCGCTCCCATACCTGGAAGGTGAGGTGGAGGCGGTTCCTGATGTCGAACCGGAAAAGCACGACAAGGAGTTTAAGACCGCCATGGAAAACCTCCGTGAGTTAGTGGGAGAATATATCAATGTGACAGAAGAGATACCCGATGAAGCCTCGTTTGCCATCAAGAATATCACAAACGACTTCATGGCTTTGAACTTCATCTGCTGTAATATGCCCTTCAGTATGAAGGAGAAAATGAAACTCTTGACATCCGGAACAGTGAAGGAGCGTCTATTCGAGACGATGAAGATCATCAACCGTGAGATTAATCTTCAGAACCTCAAAGCAGATATCCGTAATAAAACACGTGAGGACATTGACGAACAGCAGCGTAACTATTTTCTGCAGCAGCAGATCAAGAACATGCAAGCAGAGATGGGTACCGGGGAGTCGATGGAGAAGATAGAGCTAATGAACAAGGCCGAGAAGAAACATTGGCCTTCGGAAGTGGCAAAGACCTTCTATAAGGAAGTCGACAAGTTGGATAATCTCAATGCACAAAGCCCGGAATTCAATGTGCAGTTGACCTATCTTCAGACGTTGGTCAGTCTGCCATGGGGAGAATATACAAAGGACGATCTGAACCTGCAGCGCGCCCAGAAGATTCTTGATCATGACCACTATGGCATGGAGAAGGTAAAAGAGCGTATTCTCGAGTATATGGCCGTATTGGCTCTGCGTGGCGACCTGAAGAGTCCGATTATATGTCTGTATGGTCCTCCGGGTGTCGGAAAAACATCCCTTGGCAAGTCTATTGCCGCTGCCATGAAACGAAAATATGTGCGTGTGTCACTCGGTGGTCTCCATGACGAGGCGGAAATCCGTGGACATCGTCGTACGTATATCGGCGCCATGCCCGGTCGTATCATCAAAAGCATCCAGAAGGCAGGCAGTTCAAATCCGGTGTTCATCCTTGACGAGATCGACAAGGTGACGCAGATGACTCAGAATGGTGATCCCGCCAGTGCTCTACTAGAGGTGCTAGACCCTGAGCAGAACAATGCTTTTCACGACAATTACCTCGACGTGGATTATGATCTGTCCAAGGTGCTCTTCATCGCTACGGCAAACAACCTCGGCACAATTCCTCGTCCCCTCCTTGACCGTATGGAGATTATTGAGGTAAGCGGTTATATTACAGAGGAGAAAATTGAGATTGCCAAGCGTCATCTCATCCCCCGTGAGTTAGAAAACACAGGTCTGAATATCACCAAATCAAAGCCGACATTCAATAAGTCGGCCATTGAGATGATCATCGAGCGCTACACTCGTGAGAGCGGTGTCCGTCAGTTAGAGAAGCAGATTGATAAAGCACTCCGTAAGATTGCCTATAAACGCCAGATGGAAGGTACCAACGATTATCAGAAAATCACTCCTAACGAGCTAGAGGGACTATTGGGTAAGCCCCCCTTCTACCGTGACATCTATCAGGGCAACGACTACGCTGGTGTGGTGACGGGACTGGCTTGGACTAGTGTGGGCGGCGAGATTCTCTTTATCGAGACCTCCCTATCAAAGGGCAAGGGATCAAAACTGACACTGACGGGAAACCTCGGTGATGTGATGAAAGAATCTGCCATCCTGGCATTAGAGTATGTAAAGGCACATGCAGATCTTCTGCATATCGACTATCGAATCTTTGACAACTGGAATATACATATCCATGTGCCAGAAGGTGCCACCCCGAAAGACGGTCCATCAGCGGGTATCACTATCGCGACATCAATTGCCTCTGCCCTCACCCAGCGCAAAGTACGTAAAAATACGGCCATGACAGGTGAGATTACCCTTCGCGGAAAAGTGCTCCCTGTAGGCGGTATCAAGGAGAAGATCCTTGCTGCCAAGCGTGCCGGCATTACTGATATCGTGATGTGTCGTGAGAACGAGAAAGACATCAATGAAATTCCGGATGTTTATCTGAAAGGGGTTACCTTCCATTATGTGGAGAATGTACAAGATGTGTGGGACTTCGCCCTGACCAAAGAGATCGTGAAGCATCCGCTTGACTTCAGTATAAAGGAAGAAGAGAAGAAATGACGTTTGAGGTTCAATATACAGACAATGCGAGCGACGCTCGGGCCGGTCTGATACAGACCGCTCATGGTCCTATCCAGACACCGATCTTCATGCCTGTCGGAACAGCAGGAACGGTGAAGGGTGTGCATTTCAGCGAGTTACGTGAGCAGGTGAAGGCACAGATCATCCTTGGTAACACTTACCATCTCTATCTCCGTCCAGGATTGGATATCCTCAGGAAGGCAGGTGGTCTGCATCAGTTCAATACATGGGACCGTCCGATTCTCACCGACTCCGGTGGCTTTCAGGTTTTCTCCTTAACAGGCATCAGGAAACTCCGCGAAGAGGGATGTGAGTTCCGTAGTCATATTGACGGTTCGAAGCATTTCTTTACTCCGGAGAACGTGATGGACACCGAACGTGCCATTGGTGCAGATATCATGATGGCTTTTGATGAATGTCCACCGGGACAAAGCGATTACCAGTATGCCAAGAACAGTCTCCACCTTACCCAGCGGTGGTTGGAACGCTGCGTGAAGCGTTTCCGTGAGACTGAACCATTATACGGTTATGAGCAGAGTCTATTCCCCATTGTTCAGGGATGTACGTATAAAGATCTCCGTCGTGAAGCGGCCAAACATGTGGCCGATATCGGGGCGGACGGAAATGCTATCGGCGGTCTGGCCGTTGGTGAGCCTACCGAGGTGATGTATGAGATGATTGAGGTGGTGAACGAGATTCTACCGAAAGACAAGCCTCGTTACTTGATGGGAGTGGGTACTCCACAGAATATCTTGGAGGGTATTGAGCGCGGTGTTGACATGTTCGACTGTGTGATGCCTACACGCAATGGGCGTAATGCCATGCTCTTTACTTATGAGGGAACCATGAACATGCGCAATAAGAAATGGGAAGATGATTTCTCACCAATCGACCCTGATGGTTGTGAGATTGACCGCATTCATACAAAAGCCTACCTGCACCATCTTTTCAAGGCACAGGAGTTATTGGCCATGCAGATTGCTAGCATCCATAATCTCGCCTTCTATCTACGACTAGTCACAGATGCGCGTCAGCACATTATCGCAGGTGACTTCGTACAATGGAAACGTTCCGTTATCGAACAATTAGGGAAACGCAGATGAAAGAGCAATTAAAGACGATGACTGCCTATCTGAAAACGTTGTGGCAGAAGATACGAGAGCCACTACGGAAAGTGGTTTCTCCCTTACGCTTCCTGAACCCGAAGCTTTATCTGACTCGTCTCGACAGATACATCATTACGAAGTTTATTGGTACGTATGTCTATTCCATCATTCTGATTATCTCCATATCCATTGTCTTTGATTTCAATGAGAATCTATCGAAGTTTGCGACCTACGGAGCACCCGCAAAGGCAATCATCTTTGATTACTATGCCAATTTCGTACCCTACTTCGCTAATCTCTTCTCACCGTTGTTCGTTTTCATTTCCGTAATCTTCTTCACGTCGAAACTCGCAGGCAACAGTGAGATCATTGCGATGCTGGCTGCTGGTGTCAGCTTCAAGCGACTTCTTCGGCCCTATCTCTTCTCTGCAGCTCTTATTGCAGCAGTCAATTTCTACCTGGGGGCGTATGTTATCCCCAAAGGTAATCAGGTGAAGATGGAGTTTGAGTCAAAATACAAGAACAAGAGGCGAGTTACGTCAGCTAGTAATGTCCAGCTGATGGTTGGTCCTGGCGTTATCGCGTATCTACAACAGTATGATGACCGTTCCAAGACAGGCTATGGCTTCTCGCTCGACAAGTTTGAGAATAAAAAGCTAGTGAGTCATATGACCGCTTCATCTATCCGATATGACTCTATCAGTGACGAACGATACCACTGGAAGGCACAGAACTATAAGATTCGTACTTTGAAAGGATTACGTGAAGAGATTGTCTCTGGAATGGTGATGGACACGTTGATACAGATGGAGCCAATGGATTTGGTTTTCTCGAAAGGACAACAGGAGACTCTCACCTCAAATGAACTGCGAAAGTACATCTCCAAGCAGACGGAACGCGGATCGGGCAATGTCGTGCAGTATGAGGTCGAGTATCACAAACGAATAGCGACCTCTTTTGCCTCGTTTATCCTAACCGTTATCGGAGCCTCACTATCCAGTAGGAAAAGGAAAGGCGGCATGGGACTCTATCTGGGTATTGGACTGGCGCTATCATTCTCGTATATCCTCTTGCAGACTGTCAGTTCCACGTTTGCTATCAATGCCGACACGCCACCGATGTTGGCTGCATGGATACCTAATCTGTTGTATGTGTTCATTGCATACTTCTGCTATAGACAGTCGCCGAATTAATGAAAATGAAAGAATGAAATTTGAAGAAACATATTTGAACGATAATATTCTCGACGCGCTCTATGACATGCGCTTCGATGAAATGACGCCTATTCAGGAACGATGTATCCCGGAAATCCTCGATGGATACGATGTATTGGGAGTTGCTCAGACGGGTACTGGTAAGACGGCGGCATATCTTCTACCAATTTTGTCACAACTTGACGATGGAGAATACCCCAAGGATGCCATCAATTGTATTATAATGTCACCGACCCGTGAGCTTGCCCAACAGATCGACCAGGCCATGCAGGGCTTCGGTTACTATCTTGACGGAGTGAGTAGTGTAGCTGTCTATGGCGGTAACGATGGCGGACGCTATGAACAGGAACTTAAAGGAATGCGTCTAGGTGCTGATATGCTCATCGCCACCCCAGGGCGATTGCTTAGTCATCTAAAGGTGGGAAATCTCGATCTGTCACGATGCTCATTCTTTGTGCTCGACGAAGCTGACCGTATGCTCGACATGGGCTTCATCGATGATATCATGAAGATTGTGAAGGAGTTGCCGGATTCTTGCCAGCGTATCATGTTCTCTGCAACAATGCCGCCTAAGATCCGTGAACTCGCTGTCACCCTGCTTCATGATCCTGTAGAGGTAAAGATTGCCGTTTCAAAGCCTGCAGAGAAGATTCAACAGTCAGCATATATCTGTTATGATCCCCAAAAGTTGAAGATTATCAACCATATCTTTAAGGCTGGTGACTTGAAACGTGTAATTATCTTCTCTGGTAAAAAGGAAAAAGTCAAAGAGATTGGACGGAGTCTGAAGCAGATGCATATCAACTGTGATCAAATGCACAGCGATCTGACTCAGCAGGAGCGTGATGAGGTGATGTACCGCTTCAAAGCTGGACAGACCGATGTATTGGTAGCTACCGATATTGTTGCCCGTGGTATAGATATCGATGATATCCGTATGGTCATTAACTATGATGTGCCGCATGATGCCGAGGATTACGTGCATCGTATCGGTCGTACTGCCCGTGCCGATCGCGACGGACAGGCCATTACATTTGTGAGTGACGTAGATATCTACCGTTTTCAGCAGATAGAGCATTTCTTAGGCAAGGAGGTTGAGAAGACTCCCCTGCCCGAAGGTCTCGGAGAGGGACCTGAATACGTGAAACGCGAGAAGAAGCGCTCGAACACTCGTCGACATGGTCGATGGCACAGTCGTGGGAATGGTAAGAACAGCCAAGGGAAGACAAAACAAGAAAAACCTGGGCAACGGAAAAATCACCGTCGACAGAAAAAGAATAATGGGGCGACCCCACAAGCCTGACAGTTAATACGATAGCAATATGTTTACACAGCCCATCGCAAAGATCAATCTCGGTCTTAACGTTGTTGAGAAGCGTCCTGACGGTTACCACAATCTGGAGACCGTTTTCTATCCTGTGCCAATTACTGACGGACTAGAGGTATTCCCGATGGATCCCCTTTTCCCCTCTACCGTTGATTGTGATCTGAAAGTAACAAACATCCACATTGAGGGTGATGAGCAAAAGAATCTGGTGGTCAGGGCTTATAATATTCTGAAACAGGACTTCCCAAATCTTCCCCGTGTACATGCGCATCTCTATAAAGGTATACCGACTCAAGCAGGTATGGGAGGAGGTTCCAGTGACTGCGCGTTTATGATCACTCTGCTTAACAATCTGTTCGGACTTGGATTAACAGAAGAGCAGATGATTACCTACGCCACACGTCTGGGGGCTGACTGTCCCTTTTTTATCGTTAATCGTCCTTGTTATGCAGAGGGAATTGGAGAGAAACTACAGCCTATCAGTTTAGATCTGAGCGGATGGTACCTGGCTGTAGTCCGTCCTGCTATTCCCGTTCCTACGAAAGAAGCGTTCTCTTTGATCACCCCTACCCGTCCTGTCTGGAATTGCAAAGATATCGTCATGCAACCAATGGATACTTGGCGTGAAGTTCTTACCAATGACTTTGAGAAGAGTGTTTTTGCTCTTCATCCAGAGATAGGAGCTATCAAAAACTGTCTGTACGATATGGGAGCTGTTTATGCTGCTATGTCAGGTAGTGGTAGCAGTCTATTTGGCTTATTTCGCCAACCTGTCTGTCTTGATGTGTTTGATAAGAAGGACACGTTCAAAACCTGCATCCCTCTTTAAAACGTTGAATGGGCCCGCGATTCACATCGAGAGCCCATCACAACACAAACACAAAAAGCGACTCATAATAAGCCGCTATATTTTTATCTACTGGATACCATCTTTGCGTAGCTTCTCCTGCCATTTCCATGCACTTCTCAGCACCTCGTCAGTCGGAGTCTCCGCTTTCCAGCCCAGTACTTTATTCGCTTTATCGACATTACCCCATACCTGTTCGATGTCACCCTCACGGCGTGGAGCATACGTCCAGTTCACCTTCACACCGGTAGCTTTCTCAAAGCCCTCTACAACTTCGAGGGTGGAGAGGCCGCGACCCGTGCCGATGTTAAACACCTCAACAGCATCTGTTTCTGGTTCGTCAAGCACGCGTTCCATCGCTTTTACATGTGCTTTGGCGAGGTCAACGACATAAATATAGTCGCGAATACAGGTCTTATCTGGTGTGTTATAGTCATGACCAAAGATTTTCAGTTGCTCACGGATTCCCATGGCCGTCTGTGTCACAAACGGAATCAAATTCATAGGCACACCATTGGGTAGTTCACCGATGAGTGCTGAGGGATGAGCACCGATAGGATTGAAATATCTCAAGATGATGCTTTTGATAGGAGCACCAGAATGAATATAATCCTGAATAATCTCCTCGTTAATCTGCTTGGTGTTACCATAAGGTGACATGGCTTTCTGAATCGGTGCATCCTCTGTCACTGGCAGATTCTCCAGAGAAGGTTGCCCGTATACCGTACACGAACTGGAGAAGATAATACCTTTCACATGATATTTTGGCATCAGTTCCAACAGGTTGATCAGGGATGTCAAATTATTACGATAATAGAGCAACGGTTTTTCCACACTTTCACCAACAGCTTTAGAAGCAGCAAAATGAATGATGCCCTCTATCTTCGGATATTTCTTAAACACGTCCTCCAGCGCTTCCATGTCGCAGCAGTCTACTTTCTCGAAAGCAGGACGTATACCCGATATTTTCTCTATTCCATCGAGCACATTCTCGTTGGAATTGGAAAGATTATCGATAATCACGACCTCATACCCCGCTTCCTGCAGTTCTACTGTCGTATGACTTCCGATAAAGCCCGTCCCCCCAGTTACCAAAATTGTCTGTTTCATTATATTAAAGTTTTAGTCTGTTTTATTTACAATGATGCAAAGTTACAACATATTTCTCAGACGGGCAAACAAATGGTCCAAATATTTGCCAGAATGCACATGAGGTGCATCTTTATTCATTCCAAGCCGAAAAGTGTACGCAAGCCACCATCAACACCAGAGAATCCCATGAAAGCGAGACTCAGCAGACCGGCTAAGAGCATCACAATGGCCATGCCCTGCATCCCTTTGGGAACCTTAACAAGTTCCAATTGTTCCCGCATGCCAGCGAATACTATCAATGCCAGACCGAAACCGATAGCCGTGGAGAAGGCATAGACCACGCTCTGTAACAGGGAATAATCTTTCTGGATGACAAGGATAGCCACGCCAAGTACAGCACAGTTGGTTGTAATCAAGGGAAGGAAGATTCCAAGTGCCTGATATAGAGCCGGTGATACCTTTTTCAGTACAATCTCTACGATTTGCACAAGGGAAGCTATCACGAGGATAAAGGCTATGGTCTGGAGGTATTGCAGGCCAAAGGCTTCAAGTACATATTTATGTACGAGCCATGTGACAATAGAAGCCAGAGTTAACACAAAAGCGACTGCAACCGACATTCCTAGTGAGGTATCGATCTTCTTCGACACGCCTAGGAATGGGCATATGCCGAGGAACTGCGACAACACAATGTTGTTCACAAAAATGGCAGAGATGAAAATCAGTATATATTCCATTGATTTATACGTTTCTGAGTTTGTTGACAATCGCAATCAGGAAACCAAGAGTAATAAAGGCCCCTGGAGGTAATACGAAAAGGAGAATATGATAGGTTTCCGGCAACAAAGTCAATCCGAATATCGAACCTGCCCCCAATAACTCACGGAAAATACCAAGAAGAGTAAGGCCTATTGTGAAACCAAGTCCAATGCCGATACCGTCAAAGAGAGAGGCCATTGGTGAATTTTTGGCTGCAAAAGCCTCTGCCCGCCCGAGAATGATACAGTTGACAACGATTAATGGAATGAAAAGTCCTAGCGCAGCATCGATATCAGGCAGGAAAGCCTTAATTACCAGTTGTAGAATAGTCACAAAGGCCGCTATAACAACGATAAATACGGGAATTCGTACCTTGTCAGGTGTAATAGTCTTCATACAACTGATTACACAGTTGGTACAGATAAGCACAGCCATCGTGGCAAGTCCCATCGACAAACCGTTAATAGCAGAGGTTGTCGTAGCTAACGTGGGACACATACCGAGCATCAGGACGAATGTCGGATTCTCCTTAATAATGCCATTCTTGATGATACTGATATAGTTCATATTTATTCTACTTTTAACTTTCTATTCTTTCTTCGTAGCTCCTGTCTGTGCATCGATAGGAGTGTTCTTATATGCGTTATAAGCATTGTTGATAGCGAGCAGGAAAGCACGACTGGTAATGGTAGAGGCTGTTATGGCATCAATTTGCCCACCATCCTTCGAAACCGTCAGCGGTTCTATGGGTGTTATTCCTATAATATCACCCTTTTCTCCTTTCTGGAACCAATTGTCAGCCTTGGCGCCAAGTCCTGGGGTCTCAGCATGTTCGAGTAGCGTATAACCCAATATCTTCCCTTCGGGGTCGAAGCCGACGAGCACTTTCAGGTCTCCACCGAAGCCACCGACAGTACTCTCCACAGCAGCACCCAAGTCGTTTCCTCGGGCATCTCGGGTCTGATAGATGATATAAACACGCTCTTTACCCGTGGCATCATGCTGACAAACGGTATCGGTACGATCAACAGCAATATCGTCGCATACCATAACGGCCTTAATGCCATCAGACAATGCCTTAGCTTTTTGGGCATTGATCGGTCCTTCGGTGAGGTGGTTCACATAAGCGAGAATACCACCCATGATGACAGATATGCCTGTAAGTACGAGCACCATATTTAATAAAGATGATTCGAGTTTCTTCATATCGTTATCCTTTCTTTATTTTGCTGGCTCTTCACCGAAACGTTTGGGTTTTATATAATTATTAATGAGTGGTGTAAACGCATTCATAATCAAGATGGCAAACGACATTCCTTCAGGATAAGCTCCCCAATTACGGATGACAATGGTAAGGAAGCCTATCGCCACACCGTAATACAGTTGTCCTTTCGGCGTCATTGGCGAGGTGACATAGTCTGTTGCCATGAAGATAGCACCTAACAGCAGACCTCCAGACAAGATTACCGAGATAGGATCAGCATATGCAGGATCAGACAGATGCAGCAAACCTGCGAATATGAATACCGTTGCGATGATTGACACAGGAATGTGCCAAGTGATTATTTTCTTCCATAACATGAAGATCAAGCCTATAAGCAACGCCAGAGCACAGACCTCACCAAGTGAGCCTGCACCATAGGTGCAAGATGAAGGTAGACCAATCATCATATGCAGACTATCCGGCAACTTTTCCAACAAAGAGGCATCGCCACTCTTGATAGCTTCTTTCATGATAGAAAGAGGTGTGGCGCCTGTCTCTGCATCTAGATAACGGCTCAATTGACCTGCCTGAGGCCATGATGTCATCTGAGCAGGAAAGGCTACCAACAAGGCTGCACGACCCACAAGCGCAGGGTTGAAGATATTATTACCAAGACCTCCGAATGACATCTTAGCAACCCCGATAGCAAAAAGGGCACCGATGAGGATAATCCATATAGGGAGATTAGATGGTAAATTGAAGGCAAGAAGCAATCCTGTGAGAGCGGCAGACCCATCACATATCGTAAGTCTTTTCTGTTTCAAGACATATTTGCTAATAGCCCACTCTAAGAAGATACAAGCTGTAACACTCGTAGTCGTCACGATGACGGCTCCCAGACCAAAATATAAGAATGATACAAGGAGGGCGGGTATCAGTGCAATTATAACACCATACATGTTGCGTTCCACACTGTCTGTTCCGTGCGCATGTGGCGATAGAGAAACAATTAATCTACTCATTGAACATTGCTTTGAACATTGAACATTATTATTTTTGTGCCGCTCTAGAACGGATAATTCCCATGACAGTGCTCTTTCCCAAACGGATATGGTCGAGCAGAGGACGGTGCGCTGGACATGTGAACTGACACGAGCCACACTCAATACAACTGACGATATCCTCACGCTCACTGCGTTCCCAATTCTTGAGCTCAGATAATTTTGCAAGCAGATATGGTTCCAGTCCCATCGGACAGGCACCGACACACTTAGCGCAGCGGATACAGGCCTGCGGTTCTTTCCGACGCGCATCTTCACCAGAGAGTATCGTTACAGAGTTTGTGCCCTTGCAGACAGGAACCTCAATAGATGTTAGCGCCTTTCCCATCATCGGACCACCGGCCAACAGTTTATTCTCGCCATCGGGCATACCACCACAGGTATCAATAAGATCTTTCATCGGAGTTCCCATTCTTACTAAATAATTGCCCGGGTTCCGGAGTCTCTTTCCTGTTACAGTTGTATAACGCTCTACGAGAGGCTTGTGTTTCATAACTGCCTCATAAACAGCATAGGATGTACCAACATTCTGAACAATTGCTCCAACATTGACAGGGATGGCTGGAGGCGCTGGAACCTGACGATGGATAACGGCATCCACAAGCTGTTTCTCACCACCTTGTGGATATCGCTGCTTCAGAGGAACAACTTCAACATCGTACTTCGACGATTGAACATTGAATTTTTGATTTACCTTCTGCGTTAGTAGTTTGATGGCTGCCGGTTTGTTGGTTTCAATACCAATATACCCCTTGGTCACCTTGGCTGCTATCATCAGCAACTCAAGTCCAACGAGAATTTCATCAGCTTTCTCCATCATCAGACGGTAATCAGCTGTAATATATGGTTCACACTCCACAGCATTTATAATCACGCATTCTGCTTTGGCTGTCGGCGGCGGCATCAGTTTGATGAAAGTCGGGAAACCTGCCCCACCCATACCCGTGACTCCAGCTGTCTTTATCATCTCTATAATCTTCTCTGATGTAAGCTCTGGATGATTCTCAACAGTTTCGAGCACGTCGCTACGATCAATCGACTCCTCCCACTCATCGCCTTCTACATTAATAATGATGACGGGCTTACGGTAGCCTGTTGCATCAATGGCAGTGTCAATCTTATATACGGTACCACTGACAGACGAGTGAATGGGAGCAGAAACAAAACCTCCTGCCTCTGCAATCAATGTACCGACTTTTACTTTGTCGCCTTTCTGAACCACAGGTTTGGCCGGTGCTCCAATATGTTGACTTAAAGGAAATATAGCCTGTTTTGGTAGACTAGCCACCTTTGTCACAGCATCATTCGTCAACTTGTTTTCCGCAGGATGAATACCCCCTATACTAAATGTTCTGATAGTCATACTTGATCCTCCTTTTCTGTGTTTGTCTCTGATTTAACCAGATTCTCTGTTTGGGGTTTCGGAGCGGGGAAATTAACGGTAGTAATAGCATGTGTCGGACAGACGGTCACACACTTCCTACACAGACGACACTTATTGAAGTCTATATAGCTAAGTTGGTCTCTTACCGTAATTGCACCGAAGGGACATTCCTTCTCGCACTTACCACAACCGATACAACTCACCTTACAAGCTTTCATGGATACAGCCCCCTTATCTTTGTTGACACAGGAAACAAATACCCTCCTACCCTTCGGCCCTTTCTTGCGTAACTCGATAATGCCTCTTGGACATGCCTTTACACAGGCACTACAAGAAGTACATTTCTTTTCATCGACTTCTGGAATACCGGTCTCAGGATTGATTTTGATGGCACCGAATTGACATGCCGCCACACAATCGCCACAACCAAGACAGCCATAGCCACAAGCCGTTTCACCAGCACCACAAGCGTGCATGGCGGTACAAGTGCGTAGTCCAGCATAGTCAACGACATGTGCACGGTGCTCACAGGTTCCATGACATCTTACAACAGCTACCATTGGTTCTGAATTGGCAATCGCCAGCCCCAACAGATCAGCCACTTTACCCATGATGTCTGTACCACCGACAGGACAAAACATGTTATCAATATTACCCTTATCGGCTCCCTTGACAAGTGCGTCGGCCATACCAGCACATCCGGGGAATCCACACCCTCCACAGTTTGCGCCTGGTAGAAGTTCGCTGACCTGCGCAATACGAGGATCCTCATAGACTGCAAATTTCTTGGAGGCGACATATAGAATAACTGCCGCTATGAGTCCTATTGCCCCAAGTACCATCACTGCAATTAAGATGATGTTTATCATGAATATGCTATTGTTTTAGTTGATTCGAATAATCAATATGGAAGGAAATATTCTGTTTAATACAATCACGACAGAAATACAAAACCAAATAATACAGTCCCAGAGCAAATAGTGCGGCTATGGCCGACGCACCTTCGTTGCCCGTAAACCATAAAACTCCTGTGAGCACACTTACAAGAATGAGAAAAGGTATGCCGAACCCCATCAGGAGTGCACGACTCGCCATCTTGCCGGAAGTATAAACGACGACGATATCCCCAGGCTTCAGACTGTTTATGTTGCTGACATCATAGACATCGACAACCTTCTCCTTTGACTCGGCTGCATTACAATGACTTGCGACGTGACATGCTGCGCATGAGGAAGTCTGTTGAATACGCACCCTCACGCATCCATTGCTAATGGAATCCACAATGCCAGAATGACTAACCCGGGTACTCATGAGTTCACAATTTGTAAAAGCATTTTTGCTATCTCTACTTTGCAAATGCAAAGATACGAAGAAAAAAAGAATATCAAGGTATGAATTAAGTTTTTTTTGAAAAAATGACCACAATCGTTTGTGGTTACAAAAGTTTTTTATACTTTTGCATTGATTAAAGAATTTATAAGCATGAAACCCAGTGAACAGACACTTCAGCAATTAGATCGTGCTATTCGGAAGATAGCAGACAAATTTCCTCCTGCAGATGAATACTCTCAGATGACAGATATTCATATCCGCGTGACGCAGGAGACTGGTGAAGTGACGGCTTTCAATGACGATGACGAGGAGATTACACGCTTTGTCATTGAACAGTGGATTGGCAATACCGACGATGATTTCTATGATCAGATTGCTTCAATCATACGCAGGAGTATTGAAGCAAACAAGGAAAATATAGAGAAAATGTCCATTCTTAAGCCTTTCTCTTTTGTATTGGAAGATGAGGACAAGGAATCGTTGGAGGAGTTGTATCTGGTTGATGACGAGGTGGTCATGATAAATCCCGAATTGATGGCTGGCTTGGATGAAGACTTGAATGACTTCATGGAGAAGTTATTGAAAGATTAGTCCAACTCACTTTTCTGCAATACGAATTTCCGGGTTTCATCGATATAATACACTTCTTCAAGTCTGGTCTTGTTTTTTGTCTTTGAGAAATCTATCAGATGAATCTGATAGTCACTTGTGATGGAAAAATACTGTATAAACTCTTCCTTCTCTATCTCCTCGTATTCTTCCGGATCCTGATCTTCTATCGCATATAGACAGAGTTTATCAACGGGGACGTAATCATCGTCCAGAGAATAAAGCCATATAGAGTATAAATTATCATACTCGTCTGAGGCTACTACCAACAGACGTGTACCAACGCTCTCTGGCAGCGTAATCGCTTTAGGATGTTCCCCGTCAAACTCCAATAATGAAACTATCTCAGAAGGTACGTCCTTGAAGTCTGGCAAGAAGCGGACATAATCCTCGGAATAACTGAGGGGCAGTGGTTGTAGGTTAAGACTGTCGTAAAACAGTTTTAAAGGATTGTCAGACTTCGTGAGGTCTATTCCTTGCAGAGCCAGACGTTCCTTAATCTCCACAGCCTTGATACTGTCGAGTTTGTGCTGTAACACCTCTGGCGACAGTCTTTTGCTTCCACAAGACAGGATCATCAAGAGTCCTGCCACTCCTACGAACCACTTCTTCATCTCTTTTCCTCCTTTCGCATGATTATAGCTTAATCTTCCTCTTTACCGCCTTACTCTCATTCTGGAGACGGTCTAACGCTGTGACCACATATACCCACTTCTCTTTCCCCTGTTGATATGGCAGTTTCAGGAAAGTCTTATCAGTGATGGCACAGATTTTGGAAGGATCGTCCGTATTGATGAACTCGCCTTTGGCAAAACGATAGACGACATATTTCTCCGCTTTGTCTTCCCAACCCGTACCCTTCGGTGCTGTCCAGAAAAGCACATAGTCACCATCAATCCATATAGGTTTCAGTTTTTTCACCTTTCCAGGAGCTTTCCCGTCAATGAATGGCATGACAGGTTGTAAGGATGGGTATTTCCAGTATGCTGTACGCAAGGCCGTTCCATAGTTCCCGATATTATCAACAGCGGCCTTGGCATACCACAGTACTGTTCCTTTAATGTTAGGTAACTGACGATGGAGCGTCATCTTAGCTGGTAACTGATGGATATTGGGATTATTCTGATCGGCATATTTGACCGTACGCTCCACATCCTCTCCAATAATCAACGGACGGGCAGCAGCATGCTGGCTCCACCATTTGATCAATGTCTGATAATCGGCATTCTTATTACCTATCTCCCAATATAACTGTGGTACACAGTAGTCTAACCACCCGTTGTTAACCCACAAGAGGATATCTGCATAGAGATCATCATAATTCTGTGTTCCATTGGTGTTGCTTCCCACTGGAGAACTTTTCTTGTTCCGGTAAATACCGAAAGGAGAGATACCCACCTTCACCCATGGCTTAGTCTCGTGGACGGTCTTATAAAACTGTTCAATAAATAGGTTCACATTATATCGACGCCAATCATCCTGGTTCTTGATACCATTTGAGTACTCCATAAACAATTCATCATCTGGAATGGTCTCACCTTTTACTGGATAGGGATAAAAGTAATCATCCATATGAATACCATCGATATCATATCGAGATACGATGTCTTTTGCCACCTCACAGATATAATCCCGATTCTCAGGGATACCCGGATTCAAGACGAATAACTCATCGTAGGCGAAACAGCTCGTCGGCTTTCTCACTGCGATATGGTTAGATGCCAACTGTTTGGTGCTCTTCGTCTTCGCCCTATAGGGATTGATCCATGCATGGAGTTCCATGCCGCGTTTATGACTCTCATCAATCATCCACTGCAGAGGATCCCAATATGGTGATGGTGCGACGCCCTGTTTTCCTGTCAGGAAACGACTCCATGGCTCAATCTTACTGGCATAGAGCGCATCACATTCCGGTCGGACCTGGAAGATAATCACGTTCACACCATCTTTCTGCAGTTCATCCAATTGGTAGGTCAGCGTCTGCTGCATCTTCTCCTTACCCATTCCTTGGAATTGTCCATTAACACATTGTATCCAAGCTCCTCTAAACTCCCGCTTCTGCGCTCCTGCTGCCACAGTCATCAGAAATGCCATAGCCAACCATATCGTTTTTCTCATATCTTGTTTTATATTATTCTACATTCAAATACTCATATATCTCTTTGGTCCAATCTGCACCGTTCTCTGGACAGAAGGTGTGAATACCCATACTTTCAGCCACCTCTACATTCCGAGGTCCATCGTCAAGGAATAAAGACTCTTCCGGAACAATCTGCTCCACATCTAACACATATTGAAAAAAAAGTCTGTCGGGCTTCATGGCTCCCACAAGGTAACTCAAGTAGCATGCATCCATATAATACGTGACAGCATGTCCTTCCCCATCAAAATCTGGCGACATCGCCCACGACATCATATATGGATTCGTGTTCGACAGCAGAATCAGACGATAGCCATCTGCGCGAAGACTCTTGAGCGCATCGAGGTTACGCCGTGGCACCTCCTTCGCATAGCCCAACCATGCATGGCGACAGTCTTCCCACGTCAGTTCATGTTTCACCATCCGACTCAATTCCAGACGAAATGTCTCGGCACTAATCTTACCATGTTCCAGATCTCCGAAAATACCCGCCTGTGTGTATGAATCCAACTGACGTGCAGCGTCTTTCAGACCTAGATCCCGAAACCGTTTGACAGCCTCGTCAGGATCCAAGGTCATGACAACTCCACCTAAGTCAAATATGATGTTTTTAATCATTCGAACAGATTTAGTTTGTTTTTTCTCGCCTCTTCCAATGTCAACAGTCTCTCCTGTTCCTGATGATACTCTTCTCGGAGATGTTGGTATCGCTCAGTCAATTCTTTTCCAACCTGTTGACCATCAGTCATCAGGCGCGATGCCACTAATGCATTCTGTGAGGCATCTTTCATCCATACGACAGGACCGCCATAGACTGGGGCTATCTTCAGAGCAACATGCAGTTCGCTGGTCGTGGCACCTCCTATCATGATGGGGATATTCATACCGGCACGCTGCAGTTCGGTGGCGACATTGACCATCTCTTCCAGACTTGGTGTAATCAGTCCACTGAGTCCGACCATGTCAACATGTTCTTCCTTTGCTTTCCTGACAATCTGTTCTGCAGGCACCATCACGCCCATATCAATAATATCATAGTTATTGCAGGCCATAACCACTCCGACGATATTCTTACCAATATCATGGACGTCACCTTTTACTGTTGCCAAGAGAACTCGACCTGCACTCTTTCCGCTTTCTGCTTTTTCGGCTTCAATATATGGCTGAAGGATTCCGACCGCCTGTTTCATGGTTCGGGCAGTCTTAACAACCTGTGGCAGGAACATTTTACCTTCACCAAACAACTGCCCGACGGTATTCATACCGTTCATCAGTGGGCCTTCGATGATATCGACAGCATGAGGAAAGCATTTCAAGGCTTCATGCAAGTCTTCCTCCAGATAGTCGCCGATACCCTTAATCAAAGCATAGGCAAGTCGCTCTTCCACTGGACGAGCAGTTCTGGATTCCTCCTGATGGCCGTTTACAGAACCATTATTATCCGTACCATCAGCCTGACGTCGTTTGTCTGCTTCTTCAGCAATCTTGGCAGCCAATTCTATCAGTCGTTCTGCCGCATCCTTCCGACGGTATAGAATAACATCCTCTATTATATCAAGCTGATCTTTAGGGATGTCTTCATACGTCACTCTGGTAGAGGGATTTACGATTCCGAAATCCATTCCTTTCTGAATAGCATGATAGAGGAAGACTGCATGCATGGCCTCACGGATGTAGTTGTTGCCGCGAAAGGAAAAAGAGAGGTTGCTCACACCACCGCTGACATGTGCTCCAGGCAGATTCCCATGAATCCAGTCAGTCGCTTTTATAAAGTCAGCCGCATAGGCATCATGTTCTTCCATGCCCGTTGCAACCGCTAACACATTCGGGTCGAAAATTATATCCAAAGGATTCATGCCGACTTTCTCCACCAGAAGATGATAGGCCCTCTCTGCTATTTCTATTCGTCGATCATAGGTCGTCGCCTGTCCTTGTTCGTCAAAGCACATAACCACGACAGCAGCTCCATAACGCATCACGTCACGTGCGTGCTCAATAAACTTATCTTCGCCTTCCTTCAGCGATATGGAGTTCACAATCGATTTTCCTTGCACGCACTTCAGACCTGCCCGGATAACGTCCCAGTCGGAAGAGTCGATCATGACAGGTACTCTGGCGATATCTGGTTCCGACGCAATCATATTGAGGAAATTAACCATCTCTGCTTTGGCGTCAAGCAGACCGTCATCCATATTGACATCTATCACAAGGGCCCCGTCAGCAACCTGTTTTCTGGCAATGCTGAGCGCCTCTTCATAACTCTTCTCCTTGATCAGGCGAAGGAATTTACGTGACCCCGCAACATTACAGCGTTCTCCGACATTCACGAATTGGACCTCTGGTGTTACGTCCAACAACTCCAGTCCTGAGAGCCACATTGTCTGCGGCTTTTCAACAGGTACATGGGGCTTCTTCCCTTTCACAAGAGGTACATACTGGGCGATAAACGTCTCGTCGGTACCACAGCAACCACCGATAATATTCACAAGACCTTCACCAACAAGTTCCCCCATCTTCGGTGCCATGGTCTCTGCTGTCTCATCGTAAAGTCCCATAGAATTGGGCAGTCCTGCATTCGGATATGCACTGATATAATACGGTGCTTTCTTGGCCAGTTCCCGTAGGAACGGCTTCATCTGCGTTGCACCAAAGGAACAGTTCAGGCCAATGGAGAAGATAGGATACGAACTGACACTGGCCAAGAAGGCTTCAAGCGTTTGCCCGCTAAGTGTACGACCGGCCAGATCACTGACTGTAACGGAGAGCATGATAGGAAGTTTCACCTTCTTGGTCACCATAACTTGCTGAGCAACATCAATAGCCACTTTCGCGTTCAAGGTGTCGAAGATTGTTTCAATCAGCAGGGCATCCACCCCACCCTCAATAAGCGCTTCTATCTGTTCTTGGTATGCGACGAACAACTCATCGTACGTCAAATCTCTGGCAGCAGGATTACTGACATCTGGAGACATAGAACAGGTCTTGTTGGTCGGCCCGATGGAACCCGCCACAAATCGTGGCTTTTCCTTCGTTGAGAACTCGTCAGCCACTGCCCTAGCAATCCTCGCCCCTTCATACGCCATGTCACGCGCAGCCTCTTCAAGACCATAATCTGCCTGAGATATACGTTGACTGCTGAAGGTATTGGTGGCAATGATATCCGCACCTGCCAGCAGATACTGGCGATGGATATCCTCGATGATATCCGGCCGTGTCAACGACAACATGTCGTTGTTGCCTTTCATCTGTCCGACGGCATCTTTAAAACGGTCTCCACGGAAATCACTTTCCGTAAGTCCGTATGTCTGTATCTTCGTACCCATCGCCCCATCGAGGATGAGTATGCGATCCTGAATGATGTCGTTCAGTCCTTTCACGGCTTAATATCTTTTCATTACGCGGTCTATCTCCCGACGGTCTTCCTTTTCTTTGAGTGTCTGACGCTTGTCATACTCTTTCTTACCCTTACATAAGGCGATATCCATCTTGGCGCGTCCTTTCTCGTCGATGAAAACCAATAGTGGTACGATGGTGTATCCTGTCTGTTTGGTGGCGCTGGACAGACTGCGTATCTCTTTCTTCGTCAACAGGAGTTTCCTGTCGCGTTTCATCTCATGGTTATTATACGACCCATAAAAATATGGGCTGATACTCATCCCTTTCACCCATAGTTCACCATTGATAACGACACAATAGGTATCTACGAGACTTGCCTTTCCTAAACGGATAGACTTGATCTCCGTTCCTGTCAGTACAATACCGGCCGTATAGGTCTCTATGAAGAAATATTCAAACGAAGCTTTCTTATTTCGGATTTGTACAGGACTTTTCTTTCTGAGCTGTTCTTGTTCTTTATTCATTGAATAGTCGCAAAATTCTCCAGATGATCGTCTACATAATGGGCGATATCCTCCGTCCATTCCTCTTCATGTTCTATGAAAAGGTCGTCGAGGTCGTCGAATTCCGGGAAACGCTCAAAGAGCGCCATGAACGCCTCTTCGTCACAGTCTTTCTCTATCTCGTCCCTGTATTTCAACCAAAGGGTATGGGCATCGTAGATAAGCTTCGACAGTTCACGGAGCTCCCAAAGACGCAAGGCCTTGGCAAAGGGGTTCTTAAAGATAAACGGACCGTAACCGTTATGGATTAGTTGTATGAAACCACCATCCATCAACTCTTCATGCAGGACCTCCCACGACAACAACGTGATCTGGTCTGCATTCAACTCGCCCATATTTTCTGCTGTCAGCTCTCCACCGATAGTCTCGTGGATAGCGTCCGTAAAAACCTTCAAGAAGGCATCCATACCCTCCTGGGCTGCTTGCTGCAAGTCTGCGTCTTTAACAATTACCTCTTTCATATTCTCTTATATGAGTTCGTATATACCTGTTGGTGTCTTCCGACGAAGAACCTCCAGATTGAAATCCTTCCCGGGGATTATACCATAACTCCGGAGGATCGTCTCTACGGTCTTTCTAGCCAACTCCGGGTGGTTGTTCTCTTCACTGAGATGGCAAAGCCATACATGTCGGAGTCCTTCTGTTATATTCTCAGCCAGAGCATGACCACAGTCAGTATTCGAGAGATGACCGCTTCCACTGAGTATCCGTTTCTTAAGATACTCCGGATAGGGTCCATTCTTCAGCATCTCAATATCATGGTTGGCCTCGATGACCAAATAGTTTGCTCTAGAGATGGCCTCCTTGATATCTTCTGTGACACTGCCCATATCTGTAATAATCACAAACGTCACGCCCTCGACCTGAATCTCATATCCCACATTCTCACTGGCATCATGCGGCACAGGAAAGGATCTTACTAAGAACTCACCTACCTGCACTGGCTTGTTGGTCTCCATAACCATCTTCATATCTTCCGCCACTTTTCGTTGTACACAATAGTTATGGTCAATACCTTGATGTACGAGGCGTGTGGCATAGACAGGTACATGATAGTCATGACTAAACGAGCCTACGGACTTAATATGATCTGCGTGATCGTGTGTCACGAAGATATGTCGTACGCTGTTCAGGCTGATGCCATATTCTCTGAATTGCTTCTTCAGTGTGCGTATCCCTACGCCGATATCTATAATAAGTCCGTCTGTGGCGGTGCTCAGGTAATAGCAATTACCACTGCTGCCGCTTCCAAACGATATAAATCTTAACATGTCTATTTGATATTTTCGTGCAAAGGTACGAATAAAATAATAATTAAGAATTAAGATTTTGAAATTAATACCGTACCTTGTTATTTTTTAACGCTTAGAATGGCAGTCCTACGGCGAAATGGAAGGCCAGATCACGACTTAGATCAGGATGGATGAGTGGATAGTGGGCCTCCTCTTCCGTCCGATATGCCGGATTAATGGCTTTCATACCGAGATCAAAGCGTAGAATAAAATAGTCAAAATTCAGGCGTAATCCCATACCATAACTCACAGCCATATCATTAACCAGACTACGCAACGTCAACTGTCCTCCTGGCTGTTCGTCGTACCGTCTTAACGTCCATATGTTTCCCGCATCAGCGAAGATGGCACCATTGAATTTCCAGAACAGTCGGGTACGATATTCCAGGTTGATGTCCAGTTTCATATCACCCGTCTGGGTAATGAAATTGATACGTCCGTCTTTATCTTTGTAGCTTCCCGGTCCAAGACTTCTCACGCTCCATCCTCTCACGCTATTTGCGCCACCTGAGAAATAGCGTTTCTCAAAAGGAAGAACCTTACTGTTTCCATAAGGATATGCAATACCCCATCCGAGATGGAAGACAAGTTGATCACGGAAGCCTGCAGCAAGCAGATTCTTGGTGAGGTCAATGTCAGCCTTTACATACTGGGCATAGGCAATATCAAAGACCCGGTATTGACCATATTCATTTTTGGAGCCACCGAACATGCCTGACGTGAGATTCAAGAGGTTGCCTGCGGTTTCCACATGAGTCTTAAAAGCCAGTCTACGGTTATTATAAGTATACCCAAAGCCCATCCGCATGATAAACAGATCCTCATAGTTATAACGGAGAATCACATTGGAGTTTGAGGTATTCTCCAGGTATTCATTTCTAAAGGTCTCACTGATCCACGGCATAAACACATAGTTCAGATCCACCAGATCGAAGCGATAACTGTCGTTATGGTGTTGGGGTTTCCATTGATAATGCCACCCTGCCGACAAGACTCTGCGGTGGAACTCTGGACGATCCTGAGAGTCAAAGAGCAACGTCACCTCACTCGTGGCTATAATCCGACGACGCACATCCGAACTCAGGAACGGGAAGATAAACCGGGGGAACGACAGTCTGCTCTCTGCACTGTATTCGATAAAATCCTGATTACGGTAGCCCTCCAATCCACGAATCGCCTCATAGGCGCCACGTATCTGCATACTGAATGTCTCTGAGCCACGGAACAGGTTTTTGTTCTGATAGGTCAACGAGGCCGCAGCGCCGAAGTCTCCTGCCGTATTTGTTCCTTCCGGTTGGAAACTGACGGTGGACGGTTTGTTGGTCTGTATCAGGATCCTTGTATCAAGTTGTCGGGTGTCAGCAACCGGTTCGAAACTGATGTTCGTATACCTGACGGCGCCAAGTCGGCCAAAATGGTTATATGTATTCTGCAGGGCTTCAGCGGAATAGGGCTCTCCTTCTTTTAGGAAAGTGTTTTCGCGAAGAACATGACTACGCAGATGTATCACACTGTCTGCGGCATTCCCGCTCTGATAGATAATGTTTCGTATGCTGTAGCTACTATGCAGGGTGTCAGGCATGTCGGGACGCTGATACGGGTGGAGCACCATGGTCAGATTAACCCTGTGATGTTCAGCATCTCTGCTGGCCCGGTAGGTAATAAACTCCTTATGAAACCGGAAGTATCCTCTATTCTGGAGGAACGATGTAATCTGTGAACGTTCGGTATTCAGGGCCTCCGTGCTGAACTGCATGCCAGTATGAAGGGTCGGCTTTCTGTCGATGAGGAGCTTGCTGATGACAGAATCACGGATATCAACATCAAATGTCCCGATATGATGAGGGGTGTTGGGATGAAGCACATAATAGGCATCTGCTTTCTTCTTTTTCTTATGTGTGAAGAGCTCTACCTGTGCGTCAAGATATCCCTTGTTCTGCAATGCCAACTTCAGATCCTCACATGTCAGACGTGCCTGTATGCTATCATACAGTACCGGAGGCTCACCCATCGCTCGTAAGGTACGGTTCAACCATGAACTATCCCTGCCTGCCATGGAATAGACTCCCAAGGGGATCCTGAAGGTAGAGAACCAACGGGAGTTCGTCTTCTGCCTGACATAATCTTTCAACTGTGTGGTACTGATATCCTTGTACTTCCCGTCGGCCACCACCTTCACATGGTTCAGCAGATAAGCGTCTTCTGGAAGGTCACGCGTAACCGAACAGGCACTTATCAGCAATGTGCCTGTAACCAAGGAAACATTTCTCCATAATCGGGACATCTTCATCAGCACGGTCATTTTGAATTGCAAAAATACAAAAAACTCTTAATTCATGAATCTAAATTCTTGATAAATTGTTATCTTTGCCACGGAATTAACGACTTTTGGGAAAATGATCAGTAAAAACCAGTTCAAATACATCCGATTACTCGAACAAAAGAAATACCGTCGTCGCGAAGGTCTGTTTGTAGCCGAGGGTACGAAGACCGTTGACGATCTTATGCAACGCACTCAACCAAGGATGGTCTTCGCAACAGAAGAGTACCTTCAGGTCCGTCCTCATCTATTCAAGACGGAGGGCGAGATCGTAAAAGTTACTGACGACGAACTGCGTCGTCTCAGTTTCCAACAACACCCTCAACAGGTTCTTGCACTTTTCCCCATACCCGACGTAAAAGCATCAAAGACCCCTTCCGGTCTGTCATTAGCCCTTGATGGCGTACAGGATCCTGGCAACCTCGGCACCATCATACGTATCGCCGACTGGTTCGGTATCGACACGATATACTGCAGCGAAGAGACTGTTGACGCCTGGAACCCCAAGGTTGTACAGGCTACGATGGGAAGTATCGCCCGAGTGAACATCATATATACTGATCTCCCCGTCTTTCTGGATTCTCTGCCACACGACTTCCCTGTCTACGGTACGTTCCTCGATGGAGAGAACATTTACACGCAACCCCTCTCCCGTGAAGGACTTATCATCATGGGAAACGAAGGCAACGGAATCTCTGATGACGTCCGTCGACGTGTTAATCACCGACTGCTCATCCCGGATTTCAACCAAGGAGACACAGCCGACAGTCTGAATGTCGCTATCGCCACAGCCATCACCTGTTCTGAGTTCAGGCGGAGGTTATAATAAAGAAAAGGATTATTGGCTACCTATTCGCTGTAGGCCTTCACACCAATGGTCTCCTGAGAACCGATGGTCATCTGACGAAGGTCATAATAAGAGCCATTATAGATATTGAAGTCTACACTACCTTTGATACCTGGCAACCGCCCTGCATCGGTATGCTGCCAGAATTTCCATGGTCCCTGATATTCCAAAGAATCAACATAATAATGGGCTATCCAATATGGATACTGATTGAAGATGGAATCGCTGAGGTAACGTTTCTTGAACTTATAATAAGTATAGATAATAGGCTTGACCTGATAATGTTTTTCCACAAGTTGAAGCCATAGAAGCACGGAGTTCTTGAACTCCTCGTCAGTCTGCTCCTTGGGTTTATGCTCTACATCCAACACTGGCGGCAGATCACCATTCTCTAGTTTCACCGTACTCATAAAATGATAAGCCTGTTGCTCTGCCGGTGTATGCACACTATAGAAGTGATAGGCACCTCGTGTAAAGCCATTCTCACGTGCCTGATAGAAATTATCACGGAAATTCTCATCGGTCTGAGTAGCCCCTTCCGTTGCTTTGATCATGACAAAACGGATCGGACATCTGTTGATACTTCCATTGTCCTTCAGTTCGCCCCAGTCTATGCGTCCCTGATGATGGGAGATGTCAATGCCATGTATCTCATAACCTTCCGGATATGACACGTCGCCATAGAGCGCACGCCAACGGAAGCCAAAAGGACTGACAAAGAAATAGTAAAAAAACCAGATATAGGCCAAAACAATAGTCACACCGCCAACCCACCAGGCCCATCCTGGTAGTTTCTGGAGCATACGTATCAGAAGACTCGGTCGTCTTCTCCTGCCGGGACCATGATATGTCCGTGTCGTGCCTACTCCTTTCCGCCGAACTACTCTCCTTTTTACCATTTCAGAAAAACAATTAAGGATTAACAATTATGATGACCCTGACAAGCATTGTATTTGTTTTCGCCTGCAAAGCATATCATAATTATTAACCCTTAATCTTTCAACTTATTTATTTAGCCTGCTCAAGCGCCAGGGTTCTGGTAGGCTGGTCGCAGACCTCTGTGGGTCCCCAGTACTGGATTGGGCCCGGATAGATATAAGCCGTATTCTTAGCCCAATCATCACGCTGAGCTGCGAAGGTCTTGAAGGGAGCTCCATCGAGTTCCACAAGAGCCTTTCTGATTACGGGCTTCATCTCACCATTACGGCGCTCCATGTTCATCATCATGGTGATGGGCACACCACCGGCGATCCACTGCTCTGCGGGTGCAGTCGTGTTCTTGACGATAGCCATGTAACCGGTCTTACCGTTGGCAATCAACTGAGCGGCACTCGTTCCGAGAGCATAGCAGTAGTCTGCGTCGAAGTTAGAAGGAGCAGCGCAACGACCCTCATAACCGAAGAAGTGATGCTGGGCAGCGAACTTACCGCTATACTGACCGGCCTTCTTCATCTTCTCCATCTTCACAGCCACCATCGTAGAGAGGAGCTTCTCTGTCTCGATCAGACTCACCTGTACGTTTCCGTGGGGGTCACGGTCGAGAGCCAGCTGACGAGCAACACTTGTGGGCAGTGAGTTGAAGACTGCCAGGTTCTCCTCTGTCAGGTGACTCTTGGCAAAGTCGATCTGCTCAGAACGACCCAGATCCTTTGCCTCAGGCATTGCAAGCACATCATTGAGCTGAGCAATCAGCTTCTTGATAGCAGGAATGAACTCGATAACACCCTCAGGGATAATGACAGTACCGAAGTTGTTACCATCGGCTGCACGTACAGCTACGGCATTGGCGATATAATCTACGACATCGTCAAGACTCATGTTCTTCTGCTCGATCTCCTCGGAAATCAGACAGATATTCGGCTGTGTCTGCAGAGCGCACTCAAGAGCGATGTGAGAAGCCGAACGGCCCATCACCTTGATAAAGTGCCAGTATTTACGGGCAGAGTTACAGTCACGCTCGATATTACCGATCAACTCTGAATAGGTCTTGCAGGCAGTATCGAAACCAAAGGATGTTTCAATCTGTTCGTTCTTCAGGTCACCATCGATCGTCTTCGGGCAACCGATGACCTGTACGCCATACTGCTTGGCAGCATAGTACTCAGCGAGTACACAAGCGTTCGTGTTAGAATCGTCACCACCGATAATGACAATAGCTTTGATGTCGAGCTCACGGATAATCTCCAAACCCTTCTCGAACTGATCAACCTTCTCCAGTTTTGTACGACCAGAGCCGATCATGTCGAAACCACCGGTATTGCGGTACTCATCGATAATTTCCTTGGTGAGCTCCATATAGTTGTGATCTACCAGACCGCCAGGACCGAGAATGAAACCGAAGAGACGGTTCTCAGGGTTCAGCTTCTTGATCTGATCAAAGAGACCAGTAATGACGTTGTGTCCGCCAGGAGCCTGACCTCCTGAGAGGATGATACCTACGTTCATCTTCTTGGTGTTTGCCTCTGTAGCAGGCTCGAACTCAACGATCGGCATACCATAGGTGTTGGGGAACAACTTCTTGATTTCCTCCTGATCACCTACGCTCTGCGTCGGTTGGCCTTCTTTGATTTTTACAGCACCCTGAAGAGCCTTCGGCAGCTTCGGCTGATAGGCGGCTCTCGCAATCTGCAATGCACTTTTTTCCATAATTCTGATAACTTTATTTATTGATAAAAACGTTCACCTAATATACCTATTCTTTTATTTAGCGATGCAAAATTAGTTGATTTTTGGCAGAAACACAAAAGAAAAAGTAGTAAAATCGCCTTTTTAATATTTTTTGAGAGTGAAAGACTTGCCATCTCAGAAAAAATATCTATCTTTGCTTACTGAATATGTCAAAAACAATAAGGAGGATTTAAATTATGGCAAATAAAAGAACGCTAAAGAAATGTATTAATTTGATCTGTGAAGACCTGTTTGCCGAAAGTGTGGCTGTTTCGTTGTATGGTCCTGAAAATGATAGGGAAAATGCAGAAGCCGTGCTTTCCTCCATCGTGAAGATGGAAGATCATTACATCAAGAGAATATCACATCCGGAGCCTGGGATTCCCGCCAAGAAATACTATAAGGATCTGCGGGAGAAATTCAGTTCTCAGGTCAATGAGATTCTAGACCAGATCAACTCATAAAAGACTACCAAAAGGAAAAACGAACAATGTGGAAGAATTTTTGTAATTGGTTATTATACAAGCGAATGGGGTGGACGGCTGAAGTAACAGAAGACCACCCCGATAAGTTTATTATCTGTCTGGCGCCCCATACGAGCAACTGGGACTTTCTGATTGGTCAGCTCTATATCGGCGCAAGAGGTATGCAAAGCAATTTCCTGATGAAGAAAGAATGGTTTTTCTGGCCATTCGGCACCCTCTTCAGGAGGATGGGTGGCATACCTGTCCACAGACAGAAGCATACCAGCATGACCGACAGCATGGCAGAGACAGCCAAGGCTGCCAAGACGTTTCATCTGTGTATCACTCCAGAGGGCACGCGCTCGAAGAACCCCGAATGGAAAAAAGGTTTTTATTTTATCGCGCTGAAAGCCGGTCTTCCCATCCTATTGTATGGCATAGACTATGAGAAGAAGCATATACAGTGTACTAAGACGATCATCCCTTCAGGTGATCTGGAGACTGATATGCGTGAGATCAAACTCTATTTCAAGGATTTCAAAGGCAAGAAACCGGAGAATTTCACCATTGGGGAGGTATAATATGAAGAAAACCGTAGCCATCTGTCTGACACTGCTCCTACTCTTCTCTGCCGACACGCTGCGGGCTGCTAAGAAAGCACAGAAGGTCCCTGATCCCCAAAAGGAGCTAAAAGACAAGATAAACAAGTATCTTAGCAGCTACCGTCCTGACGGACAACGGGTTCGTTCCGCCTCGCGGTTGCAGACTCTCCTGATCAATGATTCGCTGTCTACAATAGAGGTGGTGGCCGACAGTCACTTCGGTGAACAGGTGTTCACTCCACAATCTGTGGAGCATATCTATTCAAGCATCGGAAACCTGCTACCCGACAGTTGTCAGAGTTATATCCTCACCGTGAAGAGCGGCGGTCGTGATATCCGCGACCTGGTACCCAACCGTCTGCGACGTGATCTTGACGAGAAACGGATGTGGGGTGATATCGACTACCAAGGACGCCCTTGGGTCAGCAACGCATCCCTACCCTACAAGGTGACGAATGGTCTGCAGAACCGGCACCTGTCCCTTTGGGCTAGTCATGGCCGTTATTTCCATATCAAAGACAGTGTGTGGAAATGGCAGCGCCCCTCCCTGTTCGGAACTCGTGAAGACCTGTTTACACAGACCATTGTCGTACCCTATCTGATGCCGATGCTTGAGAAAGCCGGAGCCATTGTCTTTACCCCACGTGAACGAGACTGGCAGCGCCATGAGGTCATCGTGGATAATGATATGCCCCACACAAGATGGTCTTCCTATCAGGAGACGATCGGCAGTCATGCATGGTCACAGACCGACTCCGTCGGTTTCGCCTATCATCAGGGCAACTACCTGGATGGCGAGAATCCGTTCCTTGCAGGTACGGCCCGACAGACCGAAACGGTTGACCACCGCCGGAACCAGAGTCTGGCCTCTTATATCCCCACCATCCCTGAGACAGGACGATATGCCGTCTATGTCAGTTACCAGACCGTAGAAGGCAGCATTGACGACGCCCATTACACGGTGTGGCATCAAGGCGTGCCTACCGAGTTCCGTGTCAATCAACAGATGGGCGGTTCGACATGGGTCTATCTCGGCACTTTCGACTTCGATGAAGGAAGTAGTGCACAGAACTGTGTCGTACTGAGTAATCAGAGTCGGAGTCGAGGCATCGTCACGACTGATGCCGTCCGCTTTGGTGGAGGTATGGGTAATATCCGGCGCGGCTATACCACCAGTGGTCTCCCCCGTTGCCTGGAAGGTGCCCGTTATTATGCCCAATGGGCAGGTATGCCGTACGAGGTCTACTCATCGAAAAACGGCGAAGATGACTATGGCGATGATATCAACGTTCGTTCTCACATGACGAATCTGTTGGCCGGTGGTTCCTGTTATATGCCCGACACCACAGGAAGACATGTCCCCATAGAGTTGTCGCTTGCTGTGCACAGTGACGCAGGTTATACCCGTGACGGCAGTCATACGGGCACACTTGCCATATGTACCACCTATCTGAACGACAGCATCCTTGGCACGGGCATGTCCCGACTGGCGTCACGCGACCTCGCCGACGAACTGCTGGTATCGGTGTCGAACGATATCAAGAGAAAATACGCCAACTGGCAGATGCGCGAGCTCTTCGACCGCAACTATTCCGAGACCCGCTGTCCTGAGGTGCCAAGTGCCATTCTGGAGACGATGTCGCACCAGAACTTTGCGGATATGCGATACGGTCAGGATCCGAACTTCCGTTTCGACCTGGCCCGTAGCATCTACAAGGCACTACTCCGTTATATCTCACGGATACACCAGACCACCTACACGGTGAGTCCTCTTACCCCCAACAAGGTACGTGTCGAACTTACAGGGAAAGGTGAGGCCAAACTGTCATGGGCGGCAGTAAAAGACCCACTGGAACCTTCTGCTGTTCCAACCGGTTATATTGTCTACACCGCCATTGGCAATGGAGGCTTTGACAACGGACAATATATCCAAGGGCCACAGACCAGTTATACGATAGATGTTACACCTGGTGAGTTGTATTCGTTCCGGGTGACCGCCGTCAATGCCGGTGGCGAGAGTTTCCCGAGTGAGGTCGTCTCGGCCTGCGACGTACCAGAAGCCCAGAAGACGGTGCTGATCGTCAACGGTTTCCATCGGTTGTCATCTCCTTTCGTGAGGGACAACGCCGTCGAACAGGGTTTCGACCTGGAGGAAGACCCCGGAGTAACCTATGGCAGGACGGCCGGATGGCTGGGTTACCAGACTTGTTTCAATAAGGCTACCATGGGACGGGAGAGCAAGGACGGCCTGGGCTATACAAACGACACGCTTCAAGGACAGTTTATCGCCGGTAACGACTTCGACTATATCCGTACACACGCCGAGGCCATCGCAGCAACACAACGATACAGTATCGCGAGTTGCTCTGCTGAAGCACTGGAGACCAATGAGGTGTATCCCACCCAGTATAACATGTTGGACCTGATACTCGGACTGGAGCGAAACGATGGTTACTCGCTTCGTCATTATCAGACCTTCTCTCCGATGCTGAAAGAACACCTGCGACTCTTTGCCTCACATGGAGGTGCTCTCCTCGTCAGTGGTTCCTATGTCGGTTCAGACATGCAGATGCCTGCCGACCGTCGTTTCCTGGAAGACGTCCTGAAATGCTATGGCGAAGGCGTAAACAGAGACAGTCTGCAGCGTGACACCATCAGTGGACTCGGCACGACCTTCGAGTTCTACCGTCATCTCAACGAGACGCATTATGCCGCCACGCACCCCGACATCCTGCAACCTGTCGCTCCTGCCTATTCGGCCATGATCTATACCGATGGCTACAGCGCCTGCGTGGCCTACGACGGTTCCGACTATAAAGCCATGACACTCGGCTTCCCCTTTGAGTGCATCAAATCGGAACAGAAACGGCAGATGCTGATGAGGGGTATCCTAAGATTCCTATTACAATCATTATAAACTACAAAACCATAATGACATGAAAATTCAAGCCAATTCATCCGGTACTCGAAGTATCGAAGTGACAGAGATTCATCTGCAGACCATCGAGAAGTATCAACTCTTCCGCGACCTGATCGACTCCAACGGCTATGTCGACGAGCCCGTCCTTGATAAACTCCGTCTGAATATCCGCTCGTTATTGGAAGGCGATGCCGGTAAGGACAAGGATCTTCTTGACCTGTGTCTCGATGTGATCTATCACCCGAACATGAAAGCGTATGGTCTCCAGCAACTGGTGCTGCTTTACATCAACTGGAAGAATCAGGCAAACGACGACCTGGGGATGACGGTAAAAGCTGTTCAGGGCACCCCATTTAATTAAATAACGAATCCATGGAATACAGGCTGACGGACTTTCTGCCAACGACCAAAAAAGAACTCGACCTCCGAGGATGGACAGAGGTTGATGTGATTCTCTTTTCAGGAGATGCTTATATCGACCATCCCTCTTTCGGTGCTGCTGTTATCGGACGTACCTTAGAGGCTGGCGGATATAAGGTGGCCATTGTCCCACAGCCCGACTGGCATGGTGACTTCCGTGACTTCAAGAAACTGGGACGACCGCGTCTGTTCTTCGGTATCGCACCGGGGTGCATGGACTCTATGGTCAACAAATACACCGCCAACCGGCGCCTCCGTTCTGAAGACGCCTATAGTCCCGATGGAAGACACGATATGCGACCGGAATACCCGACCGTCGTGTACTCAAGGATTCTCAAGCAACTATATCCAGATGTACCCGTCGTCCTTGGTGGTATTGAGGCGTCTCTGCGCCGTCTCACCCACTACGATTACTGGAAGGACAAGCTCCAGCCGTGTATTCTCTGCGACGCCGGTGCCGACATCCTGATATATGGCATGGGCGAGAAGCCCATCCTGGAACTGGCCCGACAACTGGCGGAAGGCCGTTCCATCCATGATATACGTGATATCCCACAGACAGTCTTCCTATCCCGAAAGGACGAGATTCCAGGAGGTATCCGCGACAACGATCTGGTGCTGCATAGTCATGAGGAATGTGTTCGCAACAAACGGGCACAGGCTGAGAACTTCCGTCATATCGAGGAACAGTCGAACATGATGCATGCCCAGCGCCTCCTGCAAGAGGTCAACGGACAATACGCCGTTGTCAACCCGCCCTATCCCCCGATGACCACCGAGGAACTCGACGCCTCGTTCGACCTGCCTTATACCCGACAGCCCCATCCGAAATACAAAGGCAAGCGTATTCCGGCCTACGACATGATCAAACACAGTGTGAACATCCATCGCGGATGCTTTGGCGGCTGTGCCTTCTGCACCATCTCCGCCCATCAGGGGAAGTTCATCTCATGTCGTTCGAAAGAGAGCATTCTCAAAGAGGTGAGACAGGTCACGCAGATGCCCGACTTCAAGGGTTATCTCTCCGACCTCGGAGGACCGTCTGCCAATATGTACGGTATGGCTGGTAAGAACAAGAAAGCCTGCGAGAAATGTAAGCGGCCGAGTTGTATCCACCCGCAGGTCTGTCCGAATCTCGACACTAACCATTCCCGACTCTTGGATGTCTATCACGCCGTAGATGCCATCCCGGGCATCAAACGGAGTTTCATCGGCAGTGGCGTGAGATATGACCTGTTGCTGCACCGCAGCAAGGACGAGGAGGCCAACCGCGCCGCCCTGCAATATACTAGAGAGCTCATCAGCCGACATGTGAGCGGTCGTCTGAAGGTGGCTCCCGAGCATACCAGCGAACGTGTGCTCTACCTGATGCGCAAGCCCTCTTTCCAACAGTTCTACGAGTTTAAGCGCCAGTTCGACCGCATCAACCGTGAAGAGAACCTCCGAGAGCAGATCATCCCCTACTTCATCAGTTCTCATCCCGGTTGTCAGGAGGAGGACATGGCCGAGCTGGCCGTCATCACCAAACAACTTGACTTCCATCTGGAACAGGTGCAGGACTTCACTCCTACGCCGATGACCAATGCCACAGAGACCTGGTATACGGGATACGACCCCTACACGCTCGAGAAAGTATTCAGTGCGAAGACCCCGAAGGAGAAATTGGCCCAGCGACAGTATTTCTTCTGGTACAAGCCAGAAGAGCGCCGGAACATCGAACAGAGTCTGCGGAGGATCGGTCGTCCCGACCTGATCAAACAGTTGTATGCTGGCTCATGCCCCTTCGAGCAGCGTCCTCCGAAAACGAACCGCCCGCAAGAGAGCCATAAGACAAGACCTTACCCGCAAGACAACCGTAACTCGAAGCCTTATCCGGAGAAGAACCGTAAGGACAAACGAGGACGGGATCGCCGTCGCCCCTGACAACAGGTCGCCTTTTTTTGACAGTTCAAGTGGGAAATGTGCACTATTCTCTGCATTCGCGGCTTGAAAATTTGGCGGATTCCGAAAAAATGTCTAACTTTGCAGCCGATTTGTTGGTTCGGTAGCTCAGCTGGATAGAGCAACTGCCTTCTAAGCAGTAGGTCTTGGGTTCGAGCCCCAACCGAATCACATCACAAATTTATATCTGAATGCAAATCCCTGATACTCCTATGAGCGTCAGGGATTATGTTATTGTTTTTACGACAAGATCATACCCTCTCATCATGTATGCACCGTCATCTATTTATGTCAGATGATACGTCTTCTGGATGTGCCATAGACTTCCGTAAAAGTAAAACAAGTTGTTTTGGTGTGTTAGAGACCGTCTCTATGAATCACACAAGGCATCTCCATGACAGTAAAACAACTTGTTTTACTTTTTGACTTGACGTTTCTTTATCTGGAAAAGCCTATCTCCAACAATATAACAGATGTCTGTTATGACTAAGACAAAAGGGACCTGCCTCACGGTAAGTCCCTTAATTAAAACTAAACAAATACTTTATGAACTCATGTTGAGAGAGTTTTCTGCGTGCAAAGGTAAGTAGAAATAAGAAATGCTACAATACCTAAAAATGATGTTTTATCCGAAGACAAAACGTAAGGACTCATAGAACTGTATGAGAAGAATGTAAAGGACAAACAGGACGGCACCCCTCTCGATACCGAAAGACATGGCATGGATGATGGATGAGAGGGATTTCAGGCGTCCAGACACCACCCCGTAGGTGATGGAAAACACGCAGATACCGAAAGCAATGATGGGGACAAGACTGCGACTGAAGGCCGACGGGAAGAGATTACCCGTTGCCGAGAGGAGGATGGCATGAGGCGGGAATGTCAATAACGCAATCAAGCCCAGGTAGATCAGAAGGGAGACGGTGGCCACCCGGAGGGCCAGACGGTCGCGGTAGTTACGCTGCCAAGCCGTCAGACCACTCTTCTGCAGACTGCCGATGGCTATCAGCGCCAGCAACAGCCATACGAGCATCGGTGATGCGATGACACTGGTGAAAGAGCCGAAGAACCAGCGTATGCCTTCCGATGACAGGAGGGAGCGTATCCCCTCTGTCATGGTCGTGGAGAGGATCCACGAGAGAATGATCAGTAGGGCCTCGGCACACAACAGCACAGAGGCGATCACCCCTACCCCCTCCTTGGTCAGGAAAGACATATATCGCTCGTACCTACTCTTCATCAGGCTCCAGGTTATCGATGTCAAGGATACGTAACTCAAGGGCACGTACGACCAGACGCGTCGCATTGATGCCGCTGGCTCCTTCAGGGAAGAGCTTCTGTATCAGTTCGTTCTGACGCTTCTCGAGACTCTTCACGCCAAAGGGCATACCACGCAGGTTGGTAATCTGCTCTTTGGTATAGCCGAGGGCGAGATGACGCAGAAAGCGTTCATCATATTCGTCGATCTCATAATTGACGAGCGCCTCCTGCTTGACGAGCTGTCCACTGACGGCGGCCTTGAAGCGCTCCACGATCTTCTCCAGGATAGGCTCGTTGAACACCAACTGCTTACCGTCCATCACAGCGTTCACATCACGGCGGGTAAGCAACTCTCCCGTCTTCAGGATCACACCGTCGGCACCTGCGTCAAGCACGTCGACCCACAGCTTCTCGTTGAGAATCTCACCGGTGAAGATCAGCACCTTGACATCAGGATACAGTTCCTTGGTATGTCGGCATATCTCCACGCCGATGGTCGTCGACCCGCCAAGTCCAAGATCCAGGAGCACGAGATCGGGCTTCTGCTGTTTGATCACCCGCCAGTAAGCCTGTTCGTTCTCTGCTGTCCCGATGACCTCGGCCTCAGGGATGTCATTACGAATGATGCCTAACGTTCCCTTGAGTTCAAGAGGCACGTCCTCGACGATTATTACTTTGAAGTTTTCCATACGCTTGGTAATGTTATAATCATATTTGTTGTTCCATTGATTAATGTGGCATAGATACCACAGCCACGGCGGTTGGTAGCCTCTCCGTGGTCTCTGACAATCTGCCGACACAGCAGATAAGGGATATGCTCCTTGGAAGGTGTGAACAGCAGGGCAGCCTGTTCCTCCGTCATCGTCAGGGTCGGCATCGGAATCTGCACGTCGATATATGCCTTCTCCTTCTGACGGAATGACATCTCGAGGTGTTTCTGTCCCGACTGTTTCCGGAGAATCTCAAAGAGATAACGTATCAGGGTCTCATCTCCGAGGATCCTCACCTCGTCATGACCGTCGCCCGCAGGAGCGAGGACGATAGGCTTCAGATGTAGTTTCGTACGCTCCACCTGTCGGGTGGCCTGCAGACTGAGTACGCCATACAACTCACGGTAATAATCGGTCACCTCGCACAGGGAGTCGTTATCACCTGCTTCCAACAACTGCTGGATCCTACTGGGATAGTACATCGTCTCATGCTTCAGCGTCGAGAGACAGTTGTCCAGCACCGCATTGGACACATGCAGGTTGTTATCCTCCTGCTCCGCCTTCCGCAGCTCATCACCCAACAGTTCCAGATCGGTCAGTCGCTGCTGTTCCTTGATAAAGCGGTCGTAGAGACGATGGCGATAATACAACAGGTAATAGGCGGGCACGATAGACACGAGCATCAGAATGAGCAGGATGATGGCGATGGTTTTGTTCGTCTGCGACTGCTGCATGGTACGGCAATAGTCACCGAGCGTGTTGTCTGCCGACATCTCCTTGAACAACTGTGTGTAGATACGGTTGTTATAGGCATAGAGCTGCCATTGATGCAGGGCGAGCGCCGCCACAGCACTCTCGTTACGGATATCCAGTATGATGTTATAGTTGACATCCAGACTGTCGTGGAACCACTTGATCTCCGGTGCGAGCATCGACAGGTTTCCCATCGGCCGCATCAGATAGCGACCATGGGGCTCCAACTGACGATAATGTTGATTCAGATAGTAGCGGCACGAGTCGGCGAAAAGCAAGGTCCGCTCATAGGTGCCGTTGATATTAGAGAAATAAGCGGAATCGGCATAGGCACTGGCCCGTTTCATCGTCTCATCCATCGCAAAGATGTCTGAAGCCTGAGCCCGACCAGTGGCCGAAAGCCACAGACCGATGGTCAAGAACCAATAGCCGATCATGCGTACGACACCTCTCGGCAGACGGAAGTACAGACGACTGCCTTTGCCCAACGTACTAGTGGCCGCAATGGTGCAGACAGAGAACAGCTGACTCACCTTACGGTACTTCTCAATGATGCCCTTGCAGTTGAGCAGTCCGAAGCCATGCTCTTCGACGATCTTATGATCGAAGAGATGAGTGAGTTGCTCCTCGGTCATCCCGGCGCCAGTATCCTCGACGGCTATCTCCACATACTGTTTGTCCTGAACGGCCGACATACAGATCCTACCACCTTTCTCCGTGAACTTACGGGCGTTGTCGGCCAACGTGTTCAGCATGAAGAGCGTCAGTACCTTGTCGGCCTTGACCACCGCATCTGTCGGTTCGACGATCAGCTCCACGCCTTTCATCTGGAAGGCCGTACGACTCTTACTGATCATGTCGAAGAGGGTCTGTAAGGGGAAACTCTCGATCTTCAGACTCAGTTCTCCCTGCCTGAGCTGGATCCAGTGAGTGAGCACATCATTATAGTCTTCTATCTGATCGGTCAGCTCACGGATATAGCCGACATTCTCTCCATGGGGTGTCTTCAGCTCATGGATGATGCGGTCTATGAAGGGTGTCACACTGTTGACCAAGGATATCTTGGCACGCTGTTCCAGGTTCCGTCGCTCACTGGTCTCCAACCGAAGCAGTTGGGCGTTCAGCTCCTCCTGTTTCTGGTCGAACAGATCATCGGGCAGATCCTCACGGTTATGCTGTTTGTTCATGTGGTTGAACAGCCACAGGAAGAAAAGCAGCAGGACGATCGCTATTACCACGGCAACCAGCATCATATTCAACTGGGTGACGGTCTTCTCCAACAGACTGGCTCGTGCCTCTAGCTGACGGTCCTGACGGGTGGTCTCCTGCAGGTCGAGATAGAGATTACGGTTGTAGTCGCTCTGTTGTTTGTCGTCGATGGCAGCATAGGCCACACTCATCTGTTCACGGATACTCGCCACCAGATCGGGTGCCTGATTAATAATCGTGTCGGAAAGAGCCTGCTCAAGATTGTTGAGTGCCGACTCATAATCGCCCGTCTGTCGGTAACAGGAGGCCAGCGTTCGGTAGGCACCAGCTATCTGGTATACATCGCCGTATTTCTCGAAAATATAGAGGGCGTTCTCCGCCAGAACCCCCGGAAGCTCCTCATCGGCGACATTCTCCGGATTGATGAACTTCGCCGCCGGCAGGTTATCGGATATCAGCTGTTGCCGGTCATGCGGATCGGTCAGGTGTTCAGAGAGTGCCTCAAGGGCATTAGCGGCAAAATAGGGATAGTCGCCCTTACGTGCCAACAGAAGACAACGCATGAGGTGATCGAACTCCTGTTGGTTGATCTCCTTCTGTGTTCCTTCCGTGATGATACCGCCGGCACCGACGTTATAGAGATAGTTCAGGTATTGGGCCGTGTCTTTCTGTACCTCGTCGGGGTTGATGGCATACAAGGCATCTATGGACTGTTCCTCCAGTCCTACATAATAATAGTACGTTGAGTTGACAATGGCAAACTCCGTCTCGGCATAGAGCATCCGTTGACGGTCATGCTCAGAGAGCTGGTCCCACTCCTCATGGATACGACGCACCGCATGGTCGGCTCGCTCACGGAACTCATGGAACTCACGGTTCCTGGAACGGCGCTGACAGAGACGCATCTGCTGGACGTAGGCAATCAGTATCTCAATCTGATTATCGGTCATCTCCGGCACCTCCGTCAGCAGGCGCTCCGCTTCGTCATACTGCATCTTCACTATATGAACGAAAGCGAGATTGTTCATGGCCTCGGCCTTACCGGCATGATAGCCGTCGGCTTCATGGTAGGCATGCCGGGCATAAGACTCCGTCGAATCAGCATCGCGATAGTGATAAGCATAAGAGATGGCATTCAGCCTGTCTATTGCCCGTCTGTCAGTGCGAGAACATGCTGAAAAAAGAATGACTGATATAATGAATAGCCAGAGTCTCATAGTTAGAAAGCCCCCTTCCGCCAGACGCCATCGGTTGAGACGCAGTCATACGGAAGGGGGTTGAGATTATGCGCGGGCCTTGGCAACGTAGCCAAGCGCCTCACGACACTTGTCGGTGACATACTGCCAGTCGCCAGCCTTAACCTTATCCGATGGGAAGAGTTTGGAACCCATGCCCACACAGAACACGCCGGCCTTGAACCATTTGGTCAGGTTCTCCTCGTCGGGCGACACACCACCGGTCACCATGATCTTCGACCATGGCATCGGGGCCTTGAGTCCTTTGACCATGTTCGGTCCGACGACATCGCCAGGAAACACCTTCGTCAGATCACATCCCAGTTCCTGAGCCTTACCGATCTCACTGACTGTCATACAGCCCGGGCAGTAAGGTACCAGACGACGATTGCAGACGGGAGCAATGTCGGGGTTGAACAGGGGACCTACCACGAAGCAGGCGCCTAACTGCAGATAGAGAGCAGCTGTCGGTGCATCGACAACAGAACCGATGCCTAATGCCAGTTCGGGGCATTCCGTGTCGGCCCATTTCACCAGTTCGCCAAACACCTCCTGGGCGAAGTCGCCACGGTTGGTAAACTCAAACGCACGGACACCGCCCTCATAACAGGCCTTGACCACGTTCTTACATGTCTCCAGATCCTTATGATAGAACACGGGAACCATACCCGTGTCGCCGATTTTCTTCAGTACGGCTATCTTGTCAAACTTTGCCATATGCGATTTATCTTTGTACTCGACCATTAGCACTACCACCGGCCAGTGCCTCCACCTCGTCGATGCTCACCTGATTGAAGTCACCATTGATCGTGTGCTTCAGTGCAGAGGCAGCCACAGCAAACTCAAGAGCCTCGCCCTGCGTCTTCTTCGTCAGCAGACCGTGGATAAGACCACCGGAGAAAGAGTCGCCACCACCCACACGGTCAATGATCGGGTTAATCTCATAACGCTTGCTCTGGTAGAACTCCTTACCATCGTAGATCAGGGCCTTCCACCCGTTATAGGTGGCACTATAGCTCTCACGGAGCGTTGAGACCACATACTTGAAGCCGAAGGTCTCCCGCATCTGCTTGAAGATTCCCTCATAACCAGCAGCATCAGTCTGGCCGCCTTCCACGTCGGCATCAGGCTTGAAGCCGAGACAGAGTTCCGCATCCTCTTCATTACCGATACAGACATCAACATATTTCATCAGCGGACGCATGACGGAGATAGCCTTCTCCGAGGTCCACAGCTTCTTGCGGAAGTTCAGGTCTACAGATACTGTAACACCGTGACGCTTAGCAGCCTCACATGCCAGCTTTGTCAACTCAGCAGCCTTGTCGGAGATTGCCGGGGTGATGCCACTCCAGTGGAACCAGGCCGCACCCTCCATAATCTTGTCGAAGTCGAAATCGGCGGGGGAAGCCTCTGCGATTGACGAATGGGCACGGTCGTAGATCACCTTCGACGGACGCATCGAAGCACCTGTCTCAGCATAGTACAGACCAATACGATCGCCACCACGTGCGATGTACTCCGTGTTCACACCATATCGACGCAGTGCGTTCACGGCTATCTGACCTATCTCGTGCTTGGGAAGCTTGGATACATAATATGCCTCATGTCCGTAATTGGCTACTGAGACTGCCACGTTTGCCTCGCCGCCGCCCGGAATGATCCGGAAAGACTCACTCTGAATGAAACGATCATTGCCCTGAGGCGACAGGCGAAGCATAATCTCGCCCAATGTTACAATTTTAGCCATTGTTTTTGATTTAATGATAGATTTAACTTGTTATTTTTCGTTTGCGAGGACAAAGGTAAGGACAATTTTCCAAACTACCAAATGTTTAATATGAAAATACTTACAGAAACGATTTCTGACATATTATTTAAAAAAGTAGTGCTTGTTTTCAGATTTTCTTTGTACCTTTGCCCCAAAAAGGACGAAATATGCCAAAGGAGAATATAACCATTAAGGACATCGCCGCCAGAGCAGGTGTCTCAACAGGAACAGTGGACCGTGTCCTGCACAACCGTCCCAACGTCAGTAAGTCGGCTCTCGAGAAAGTCAACAAGGCTTTGGCTGAGATGGACTACCGTCCGAACATGTATGCTTCTGCCCTCGCCTATAACAAGACATACGACTTCTATATCGTTCTGCCCAAGCACGAGCAGGAAGCTTATTGGGACGAGATAGAGGAAGGGGCCCAGGCATGCACCGACTTCCGTCGCGACTTCGGTATCTCACTGAAGTTCGTCTATTATGAACGCTTCAACCATCAGTCGTTCACGAAGATGGCACGTGAGTTGTTTACGGCAAAGATCGACGGTGTGATCATCGTCCCCTCTACGCTGGAACAGACCTCACGTTTCACCCAGAAGCTCATGGAGCGTAAGATTCCCTATGTGCTGCTCGACTCCTACATGCCCGACCTGAAGCCTCTGGCCTTCTTTGGTCAGGACTCGTTTGCCAGCGGCTATTTCGCAGCGCGGATGCTCATGCTCATCGCCTCCAAGGAGAAAGAGATCGCCATCGTCAAGCAGACACGCGACGGAAACGTGGGATCCAAGCAGCAGGCTAACCGTGAGACCGGCTTCCGTCACTATATGGTCGACCACTTCCCGGAGATCAAGATCTCGGAGGTGGATCTGCCACTTGACGAGGAGCGTAAGGAATATGATTCTATCCTGGAGAAATTCTTCAAGTCTCATCCCCAGATACACCATTGCATCACCTTCAACTCGAAGGCACATCTTGTCGGTGAGTTCCTCCAGAGGAGCAACCGTCGTGATATCCAGATCATGGGCTATGATATGGTGCATAAGAACGAGGAATGTGTACGACAAGGCAGTATCTCGTTCCTCATCGCACAGCATGCCTACCAACAGGGATATGCCAGTGTGAACGCACTCTTCGAGGCGATTGTGATGAAACGCGCTGTCACTCCGGTCAACTATATGCCCATCGAGATCCTGACCAAGGAGAATGTGGCCTTCTACCGCAGGACGGCCATCTGATGCAGAAGAAGCACACGCATGGAATTAACTACTTATATAAAAATTAATCAGGCAGACAGTGTTGTCGTGTGTCTGCAAGAAAAAAGAAAAGGGGAAATCATCGAGGTGGACGGCCGACAGATTGTCGTCAACCAAGATACACCAGCCGGACATAAGATCCTGATCAAGGATGTATCGAAAGGCGAGAACATCATCAAGTACGGTTATCCCATCGGACATGCGATGGACAACCTGAAGGCGGGCGATTGGGTCAACGAGAATAATCTGAAGACCAACCTGTCTGGTAAGCTTGAGTACACATACTCCCCTATCAACGAGGAACTTAACATCAAAAACGAAAACCGCACCTTTAAGGGTTACCCACGAAGGAACGGTGATGTAGGTGTGCGCAATGAGATATGGGTCGTGCCTACCGTCGGCTGTGTCAACGGAGTGGCCGAACGACTCGTCAAGGCATTGAGACATGAGACCCACGGAGAAGGGGTCGACGCCATCTATGCATGGCATCATAACTACGGTTGTTCCCAACTGTCAGACGATCATGAAAACACCCGGAAGGTGCTACGTGACATCTGTCTGCACCCCAATGCCGGTGCCGTCCTAGTGTTAAGTCTTGGATGCGAGAACAATCAACCCGATGACCTCATGGCGATGCTGGGCGACTACGATAAGGAGCGCATCAAACTTTTGGTCACCCAGAAGGTGGAAGACGAGATGGAAGCTGGCATGGATATCCTGCGCAGCCTCTACGAGAAGGTCCGTCAGGACCAGCGCGAGACCGTTCCCCTCAGCAAACTACGTGTCGGTCTGAAATGTGGTGGCTCCGACGGTTTCTCCGGTATCACCGCTAATCCCCTTGTTGGTGAGTTCAGCGACTGGCTGGTAGCACAGGGAGGCACATCGGTGCTGACTGAAGTGCCAGAGATGTTCGGTGCCGAGACGATCCTCATGAACCGATGTCGTACGAAGGCACTCTTCGACCAGACGGTCACAATGGTCAATAACTTCAAAGACTATTTCCTTTCACACGGTGAACCGGTAGGTGAGAATCCGAGTCCGGGAAACAAGGCTGGTGGCATATCAACCCTTGAGGATAAGGCGCTGGGGTGTACGCAGAAATGCGGGAAAGCACCTGTGAATGGCGTTCTGGAGTATGGCGACCGTCTACAACACGACGGTCTTAATTTACTCTCGGCTCCTGGTAACGACCTGGTGGCGGCCACGGCTCTTGCCGCCTGCGGATGTCACCTCGTGCTCTTCACGACGGGACGCGGCACCCCTTTCGGCACCTTTGTTCCTACCATGAAGATTGCCACGAACCCCGACCTGGCACGAAGGAAAGCAGGTTGGGTCGATTTCTCCGCCGGTCAGCTATTAGAGGGACGTACCATGCAGGAACTTGTTCCTGAGTTTATAGAAAAGGTGATCCGTGTAGCCAGTGGCGAACCTTCCAAGAACGAGCAGAACGACTACCGCGAAATAGCAATCTTCAAGAACGGAGTCACATTGTAAAGATATAAAGGTAAAAGGATGAGAAAAGGACTTATCGCATTATCCCCGTTGATGGTATTTGTTGCCTTCTATCTTGTCACCAGCATCATCGCTGGTGATTTCTACAAGATTCCCATCACTGTGGCTTTCATGGTGTCGAGCATCTATGCGATTATCATCTCTGGTGGTAGACCACTGATGTCACGTATCAACGCCTTCAGTCGTGGAGCCGCCACAGAACAGATGATGCTGATGATCTGGATCTTCATCTTGGCCGGTGCCTTCGCTCACTCTGCAAAGGCCATGGGCTGTATCGATGCGACCGTCAACCTGACGCTCAGTCTGCTGCCTCCACAGATGATTCTGGCAGGCCTGTTCCTCGCCGCCTGCTTCATCTCACTTTCCATCGGCACCAGCGTAGGTACGATAGCAGCCCTGGTACCTATTGCGGTTGGCATTGCCTCTGAGACTGGCACCGACGTGGCGTTGATGACTGCCATCATCGTCGGTGGCTCTTTCTTTGGCGATAACCTCTCTTTTATATCTGACACCACCATCGTGGCAACCCAGACACAGGGCTGCCGACTAAGCGATAAGTTCCGTGTCAATGCCTTTCTGGTGTTTCCTGCGGCCATTCTGATTCTTGGTATCTACCTATTGATTGGACTCCACGTGAGTGCCCCACAGCATATCCCCCAAGTAGAATGGGTGAAGGTTCTCCCTTATCTGGTCGTGCTGGTGACCGCCATCTTCGGCATGAACGTCATGGCCGTACTGACATTAGGCATCCTTCTGACAGGTGGCATCGGTCTGGTGACGGGCTCCTTCGAACTGTATGGATGGATGGGTGCCATGGGCGAAGGCATCCTCTCGATGGGTGAGCTGATCATCGTCACGATGATGGCCGGAGGCATCTTAGAACTGGTCAAACAACAGGGCGGTATCGATTTCGTGATCCACCAACTGACCCGTCATGTCAATGGCAAACGAGGTGCTGAGATGAGCATTGCCGCTCTGGTGTCACTCGTTGACGTGTGTACAGCCAACAACACCGTTGCCATCCTGACCGTTGGCGGTATCGCCAAACAGATTGGCGACCGTTATGGTGTCGACAACAAGAAATGTGCCTCTATCCTCGATACCTTCTCCTGTGTCATGCAGGGCTTCATTCCCTATGGTGCGCAGATGCTGATAGCGGCCGGTCTGGCATCATTGAACCCCATCGCGATGATTCCCTATCTCTATTACCCCTTCGCCTTGGGAGTGGTAGCAATCATGGCTATCCTTTTCCGCTATCCTAAAAGATATTCATAGTCATGGACATCATACAGCGTAATCTCTTCAGACTATTGAGAAGTGGTGTCTTCCAGACGACAGAACAGATAGAACCGATGTCTGTCTATAAATGGGGACGCGTCTACCAGTTGGCCGTCCTGCATGATATCACCCCCTACTGTTATCAGGGATTACTCCGCTGTAAGGATCCGTTTTTCCTGCGCCTGACAGAGGCACAATGGAACGAATGGAAGACGGTTGCGGAAAAGAGCAGTAAAAAACCAGTAACGGCTGAGATGGAGGAAGATAGTTTTCTACGTCCTGATCATCTGACCAACCCGTTTTTGAACAGCAGACTGCAGGCTATCCTTGACGATGAGGACTCTGATATTCCCACCCGTCGGCTGTTATTAAAGATGATCAGGGTGATTCGTCATATCCTGAACGAGGGACTGCCCATCCGACAAATGGTGGAGTTGGGGATATACCTACGTCAGCATCACAAAGAGATTGATTTCGAGATGTTAGGCCGATGGATCGAGGACCTCCACCTGACCCAGATGGCCCAACTTGAAGGCGAGT